>MDTD01129758.1_pt1 | contig 29431 bp, 27 predicted proteins | sample 811221 | NCBI WGS metagenome assembly MDTD01 (sample SAMN05326646, study PRJNA326480) | marine metagenome | isolation source: seawater | place: Pacific Ocean: South West | collected 2011 | reverse complement strand
CTTTTATTAGTAAATTTATCACAAATTTTAATAAATTCTTCTCTGCTACAATTTATTTCATTAAGTACTTCTGACAATTTATAACCCAAATATTCCTCTGGAAATTTTCCAGATTTATCTTGATTAATTTTTATAGCCTCTTCCCTTGTCATTCTACCTCTTCTTATATGAGTGCAACACCAATCTGTAACTCTATCGTAACCATATTTTAAATATTTGAAATAATCATGAATTCTCATGTAAACATTATCTAAATTTTCATAATTTACTATTGAGCCCTCCACGTCCTTTTCATAAGGTATAAAACCGTGTTGTTTAGCTATAATCGCATTTTGATAACCATCCCAAGGTAAAAACTGTCCTAAAAATAAACCTTTCGTTCCATTTTGCTTTAATTCAGACTCTGATGGGTAGGTATACATTATTAACTTTTCTTTAGGAATTTGAAGAATTTCAGAAATATCATTTGTTCTCAAACCTAATAATCCTCCAAATTCTTCCAACCATCTTCGATCTAAAATATAGCTATCCTGAGATTCTATTGGTCCCCCAATTTCATTTTCAGCGCTTTCGCCCCAAATCAAAAGTGGAACTTTCATTGATACAGAAATTTTTACTGGAACGGTGAAAATAGTAGCATGTTCAGGCCAAGAAATGTCGCCAACAGTTTCCAAAGTAAATTTATTAATTTTCCTTCTGATCACAGGGTTTAATGAAATTTCAATTGTATCTACACCTAATTTTTTTACATTTTCAATATTATATCTACCGAGTTCAGATAATTTGTCAGGTATTACATTAACTACAAGTGGATTCATACCATATTCAAGCATTTTAATAATTTGAAAGTGACTATCTTTACCCCCGCTGCTAGGGACTATACAATTATAATAATTAGTATTTTTTTTTTTATTTGATTCCAAAATTTCTTTGAATTTAATTTCTCGTTCTTTCCAATCTATTTTAGGTCTTTTTTTATAAGCTATGCATCCAGAGCAAATACCCTCATTATTGAATTCTATATGTGGTTTACTAGAGGGATAAACACAGATTTTACAAAAATAAACTTTACTCATTACTTTTTAATTCTTAAATAAAATAATTCCATTTTTATATTTGCACCATTCAAAATTATTCTTTTATCTTTTGAGTAACTCAAAGTGTAACTTAGAATGGGATTTGCTTTTTTTTTTAAATTGAAAGGAATATTAAATTTTTTAAATGAAAACTTATATTTTTTTTTTGTCAAATAATCTGAAACTCTTTTAATTGAAAATGAATTAAGACCTTTCTCCCAATCTGACTTAGTATAATTATTTCTAAACTTTACTATAGTGTCGATATCATGGCTATTAAAAGTTCCAAAAATATAAAGATGTGAATTTTTTTTAAGAAACGATGTCATTTTATCTAATACTTTTGAAAAATTATCATAGAAAGCTAAAACTCCACTGGCTATTACAATATCAAAATAAAGTTTTTTGTTATATTTCATAAAATCTTTTTTATAAAAAGATAAATTTTTTGATTTATTTTTTTTGGCTAAAAATATCATGTTACTAGATGTATCGATACCAGTGCACTCAAATTTTTTGAACTCATTACTTAATTTTTTAATAAAAATACCATTCGCACACCCTATATCTAAAATTTTTCCGTGTATTTTATTTTTAAAATCTTTTTTTATTATATCTAATAAAATTTTTTGATGATAACGAAGTTTATTTGTATTTTTATAGGTATGTGTTTGCGATGTCTTCATTATTTAGATAAAAAAATTTGCAACGATTTTTAGGATTTATTTAGTTGATCTTATTAACTTATGAACGAGGTTACTGACTCGTTGATCATCTGTATAAATATTAGACATTATTTTTGCGGCTCCTTTGGGATCGTGTTTAAATGCTAATCTCAACATATCCATCCAATTTACATTATTTTTTTTTCTTATATTTTGAATTTGCATTATAAGTTTAAGTGACCGATTGTAATTAGATTTATTTTTCATAATTCGGTTTTAGATTATGATAATTTATAAGTCAAGTTTTATAAGTTTTTAAAAATTTCAAGATTGAAATATTCCAATTAAAATTTTTAGGTAATTCACTTTTTAAATTTAATTTTTTTTTTGATAATTGTTTTTTCTTTTTATAATTACCATCAACTATTGGTTTATAGTTTTTCTTAAATAATTTTTCTATCTCATTAAATAAAATTTTATAAGTTGATCTAAAGGAAGTATTTTTGTTCAATTTGAATATAATTTTTTTTCTAAATAAGATATCTCCTGTATCTATACCCTTATCTATTTCATGAATAGAAACCCCTTTTGGAGTATTTTTTAAAAAAGACCAAAAGTTTGAATACGCACCTCTGTTATAAGGTAAATAGGAAATATGTAAATTTATAATTGGTCTTTTTAAAGATGATAAAATTTTACTAGGAATAATTTTTCTGTAACCAAATGAAATAATAAAATCATACTTTCTTATTAAATTTTTTGAAAGTATTTTATTTTGATGTTGTGTGACAACTATTTTCTTTGATTTTAAAAAGTTGATAAGTTTAGTTTTTTTTGAGTTATAACCTAAAAAAAGACAAGTTTTGTTTTTCATAAAATTTTTTGACACTTTATTGCTTTTTTTAAATATAATAAATTCAACCTAAAAATTAAACTTCAGGTTAATTACACTCCTTTATATCATCAAAAATTTCTACAAAAATTTAAATTTGATAGAAAAGACTACCCAATAGCTAAAGATTTTTATAAAATAGTAATTTGAATACCAATTTATTATAAATTAAACAAAACAACTCAAAATAAAATTATTTAAAAATTAATTAGCTGCATAAATAAATATTCTAAATAGTAAGATAATCTTGATTTAATTAATAATATATAATTTATTAAATTAGAAAAATCATTTAAAATTTAGATCTTCTCATTCTATATTCATCGCTTCTAACAAATTTAGACAATCTTTTTATAAAACTTTTATGATTCTTCATTGTGAAATTATCTAACCAATATTTATATATTTTATAGCTCCATTGATCAATATATCCGACTTTTTTTACCATATCAGAATGATTTTCAAACATCCAATTTTTGTCATAATAAATATTTCTCATAAAATAGTGTTCGTAAAGCTCTGTTTTGTTAACTTTAAATTTTGATTTAATATTTTTAAAGTTGAGTATAACTTTTTTTAGTTCATTTATATTTTTTGGATGGATATTAAAATTGTAATTTATGTGGGGATTTTTTAATGACGCGTTAACAACTGGAATATTATAGTAAGGAATTTCTGAACCTATAGTACCATTTACTGTAAATATACCATCAATACCCTCATTTAATAATTGTTTCATAGATGTTTTTGGTGGAATAATTTTGAAGTGTTTAAATTTTTTTACAAGACCCTGAACAACCCTTCTTTCGTGAGCTTGATATATCTCATATTTTCCACCATAAGGGTAGTGTGTTTTAATATACCATTCATAGTTTGTATTTCTTGAAACTTTCCCAATAAAATAGATCCATTGATAAAAATCTGTAAATAGTGAATTTCCAAACAAATGTGGTGCATCAACAAAATCGTGGGTTGCAACCAACAATTTTAATTTTTTGTTATTTGTAATTACTCTCCTAGAACTTTTTTTGGTTAAATATGGTGATTTCAAAGCATAATAGTAGTCAGAACTAAATTCACCTGACAACTTCTTCCTCAATTTCTTTTTTGCTAAATTTAAACAAATTATTTTTTTTGTTTTATTAATTTTATTAAAATTATTTTTATAGTCAAAAAACTCAATATATTCATGAGGCATTTTTTTACTTAAATTACAAATTTGTTCTGGTGTGATTGCAAAAGTTTTGATGCCTTTATTTATGGAGATTCTAAGTGGAACACCGATGCTATATACAGAGTGTGAGCCTATTACAGCTACTACTTTATGATTTTTGAAAAATCTCAACCAAATTACGATTAAAGTTATAAATTCATAAGCAAATTCTTTAAATTTTTGACTTTTTAGATCTATAGTTGGTACGTTATCATAGTTTTTTTTTAAGTAGCAATCGTACAGAAGATCTCCAAACAAAATATTATTTACTTTATATCTCTCTAGTTGTTTTAGTGTTTTAATATTATTCAAAAATTTTTTATATAATTTTAACGAGATGATTTTATCTTTTTCATTTTCTGTAGGATAAAAAAAATTTTTTATTCCCATGGAATTATAGACACCAAAATTCCCAAGCTTGAAAATTTGCAAAATATTAGACCAAATTTTTTTCATGAATGTTCTTTTTAATTTGTAGGAAAGCACTACGTGGCTAAAGTGGGAAATAACTTTTGAGTTTTTATAAGAACTTTTTAAACAATGTAAAATATAGGAAGTACCAATATGTTCTGGGAAAAAAGCATTAAATTCTGCTAAAATTACCTGCTTTCCTTTATTATTAAATTTTAGGTTAAAAATTCTTCTATTATGTTGTTTAATTTTTTGTTGATATAAGAATGTTAAAAATTTTTTTTTTAAAAGTCTATATATCATTTTCATTTAAATGTTGTCTTAATTATAAAACTGATAATATTATTTATATTAATCACAAGTTATAAATTATTTTATAAAATATTTTTACAATCAAATATCCAAGCATCAAGATATTTAATCTCTGATTTATTAAGAAACTTTTTTTTTATTAAAGCAGTGTAGCAAATCTTTAAATTTTGAAGAAAAAATTTTTTACCTTTTTTTAATTTGAGTTTATCTAAAGTTTCATAAATTTTTTTATCATATAGGTATAGTTTTAGTTCTTGTTCCATATCATTCAAAAGATTATGACTGTTTCGTTTTTGGTATATATCTGTTCCAAAAAAAAGTATTTTTAGCTTATTTAATTTCATAATTTTTAAAACTACCAAGCTACGCCATATATCAGTACACCTCATAGGACATGTTACAGGCAAATACATCAATGGAAAAATATCTCTAAACCAGGTCGTATTTTGTGAATTAAAAGTAGACAAAGAATTATTTAAATTTATTTTAAAATTTTTAAATTTAATATTAATTTTTTTATTTAATATTCTGTAAATTGCATCAACATCAGGATTAATATCCGCAACACCTTGTTGAAGATTAAACTGATTTATTTCTCTTTTATTTGAAACTTTTATTTTCGTTGAGTCAACCTCGTCTAATGGCAGCCCTCTTGGCCAAATAATTTCTTTGTTTTTGTTAAACATTTTATAAATATTGATCCATGTGTGATTTTTTATATTTCTTACCGAATGATTTTTTTTTCTTGATGTAAAAAATTTTAGTTTTGGGTAATTATCATCATCAGTTTCAATAATTATGTCATTTTTTAAAAATGAAAAAAGATATCCGATATTTTTTCTTGCATAATTATTTGCTGGACAAATTTTACTGAATTTTAAGTTTAATTTTTTTTGATCATTAAATGACAAATAATTTCCAAACTTTAGCTTAAAATTTTTTGGTGTTTTTTTGTCACCAATAACAGTCAGATTCCATCCTATTTTATTTGATTTTATATCATAGTTTTTTATATTTTGATTTAATTTATTGATAGTAGTAATGACTATAGAAGATTGCATAATGTATATATATACAGTTAATAAAAATTATAAACTAATATAATTTTAATTTTGTGATAAATCTTTTAAAAAAATATTATAATAAGTTCTTAGATCCGAAACCAAGATCAATAAACAAAAGAGAAAATGAAATAGAAAGATTTGAAAAATTTTGTACAAATAGAAATTTTAGTATTTCAGGAGATTATAGTTTAATATTGAACCTTGGAAGTCTTAATAAAGATAAAATTTTTTATATAATTAGAAGATCTCCAGGAGCTGGAATGTTTTCAAACATTTTATATGTTCTCAACCATATTAAAATAGCCAATCATTATAAATTTATACCAATAGTTGATATGAAAAACTTTGTGAGTATATACAATGATCATGTTAATATTTCAGGCCATGAAAATTCGTGGGAATATTACTTTGAAAATATTTCAAACCACAAGTTATCTGAAGTTTATAAAAGCTATAAAGTAATAATATCAAGTAATAATTTTTACAATTCTTTTAATTATCACTTAGATAATGAGGAGTTTAAAATATTATTTGATAAAAATATAAAATTTAAAAAACATATAAAAAGATATGTTGATAAATTTGAAAAAAAATATTTTGACAATGGAAAAATCTTGGGAGTACATTTTAGAGGAACAAGCTATAAAACTTCAGCAGGTCATCCTTTAGTTCCTACAAAAAATCAAATGTCTAGGTTAATAGATAAAATATTAAAAAAAGATAATCTGGAGAAAATCTTTTTGGTAACTGAAGAAGAAAATCATTTACAATTCTGTAAAAAAAAATTTAATAAAAAACTTATTTATTTAAAAAGTTCTTTTAGATCAAATAAAAATGATGCTTTTAAAAAATATGCAAGACATAAACACAGGTATAAATTAGGACGAGAAATAATTGCAGAGACATTATTATTATCAAAATGTAATAGTTTTTTATTTGTGGATAGCAACGTTAGTAGTGCAGTTATAAGAATAAATTCAAATAAAAGTCAAAAAAGATATAAAATTGATAATGGTTTAAACTCAAAAAATAAAATTTTGGCTTTATTATACTGGCATCTTAAAAAATTTTTACCAAGTTTTTTAGGTGGTTTTAAAAAAGAACCAGAGTTAATTTTTTTGGAAAACCAATAAACTTGGTTTATTTTCTAGGTATAAAAAATATAAATTCAGATCTTTATCATATATAATGTCACGAATTCTCTCTCCAACATCTATTTGATTTTTAATATCAAAAGTTTTTGTGTCTTCATTAAATAAAAGATTATAAATAGTTTTATTTTTTAAAGAGGTTACAAAAAAACTATTTGGTGAGTAATAATTTTGTATCACTTCAGAAATTCCAACACTATCTTTAAAATAAAATGCTGGCTCCTCAAAATTATTATCTACATGACTTTTTAATAAAGGGGCATACTTATTAGCAAAATCATCAATTGGAACTACATCATAATGTTCACCATATGAAGCTAAAGGCCAACCAAAATTTGGAATATCCTCATTTAATAAGTTAAGAATATTAATTTCATCTCCTCCTTTCGGACCGTGATCTGTAAAAATTAAATTGTCATTATTTAGAAACGTTAATCCCTGAGAATTTCGATGGCCTTTTGAAATGATAATAAATTCTTTTGTTAAAAAATTTATTTTTATTATTTTTCCAAAAATACTTTTATCACTTTGAGGAAGTTTCCAATTATTATAATCTCCTATAGTAAGATAGATATTATTTCCATTTACAACTATTCTCCCACCAGTTTGATATCCATTAAAATATTTAAATGGTTTTTTTTGATTACCCTCTGTCTTATCAACACATTGATTTGCTTTAAATAAATGATCAAATTTCATAAAGTCATTTGATATTTTAGAATACATTAAAGATGTTGCATAACAATCTTTCTTAATTTCCTCTGTAACAGATATGAGTAAATAATTTTTAAATATTTTAGCATCCTTTATGCCAGTCCATTTAACTTTAGTGTTATATAAATTCATTTCACTTAAATTGTTTTTTATTTCGTGAAAATCAAAAATTTTGTTTTGCGTGAGATTATTTTTATCCACAAATACAATTTTACCTGCAGTAAAAACTATTATCATTTTATCATTGTAAATCTCAAGATAAGCACTTTTTTTATTTTTATATAAATCTGAATTATTGAAAGGGGCTGTATAAGAATTTAAAATATATTTTTCATTATTGACTGTAATTTCTTTTTCAAAATTATCTCCTACATTATTAAGATTTTCATAATATATTTTTTCTAAAGTAGTCTTTTCTAACTTTTCAGTTAATAAATTGTTTTCATTTATGAGCTTTTTATTTTCTCTAATTAAAATTGGGAAATAAAAAACTGTTTTTTTTAGAAATATTTTTATTTTCTGAGGTATATTATCTTTAATTTTTTTTGATAAAGTATTATTAAAATTCTGATTAACTAAGTAAATTCCAAAAATAAAAATTAAAATAAATATTATGGCAAAGCCTATGAAAACTTTTTTAAACAAAGTTGTTTACCAATATTTAAATTTTTTTAGCATTACTTTTTCTTCAATTGGAAATTTTTTTACTCCATCTCCAAATATCTTTTCTATTTTATTAAAAACATCCCCAAAAACTTTCATACCTTCAGGAGATAGAGATGCAGCTTGATCAGTTCCCCACATTGCTCTATCAAGAGTTATGTGTCTTTCTATTGAAGTCGCTCCAAGCATATAAGCAAAAAAGCTGGGCGAAACAGTGGGTTCATGTCCGCTGTATCCTACATTACATTTATACTTTTTTTTTAATGTTTGAATCATTTTCAAATTTAATTTTTCTTCAGGGCATGGATATAAAGATACACAATGCATCAATTCAAAATTACAATTATTTTTTTTAAAAATATTCACAGCCGTTGTAATATCTTTCATTTTACACATACCAGTTGAAATAAAAGTTTTTTTTCTTTGCATAGCAACTTGCTTTAAAAAAGAAATATTTGTTATTAATGCTGATGGAATTTTGTTAAAATTATTTATTTTTTTTACTAAATTAAAACTATTTTTATCAAAACATGATGCACTAAAATCAAGATTTAACCTTTTTGAAAAATTTTTAAGACTAGTTAATTGTTTTAAATTAAGTTCAATTTTTTTTTTATAATCCAAATAAGTAATATTTCCCCAAGGTGTATCTCGCATTTTATACTTTTGATCTTCTGGAATACAAATATCAGGATCTCTTTTTTGAAACTTTACAGCATCAAAATTATTGTTCTTAGCTATTTCGATCATTTTTTTTGCAATTTTTATTGACCCATTGTGATTAATACCAATTTCAGCAATTAAGTAAGGTTTTTTATACAATTTAGTTTTATTTAATTTCATTTCTTTAATTTTTTTTTAATGATCGTATTTATTTGGAAATCAACTTCATTATCAATATCGTAACTAAATTCTTTATCCACTATATACATACCGATTTTACCAAATAATCTATTTTTTGAATTAATAAAACCTTTTTTTTTAAATATATAAAATGAACCATTCTCCAAATATGTATCTTTAATATCTTCTCTCATTGGTCTTTTATGAATATTATATTTTGGTATAAGTTTTTTATTAAATTTATCCCATAAAAAAATTTTTGCAGGTATATTTGATGAAAAAAGAGAGTCAAAATTATGTTTAAAAAAATATTTTAATGATTTATCAAAAATATTTTCAGGTCTTAACGGACTAGTTACTTGTGGAAAAACAATATAATCAAATTTGACATCAATTTTTTTTACAGCATGCAATATTGACTCTTCAGATTGTGACTTTGAAGTAGCTAAAGATTTTGGTCTTTTAATACAATTCAGTTTCAGTTTTTTTGCATAGTTAAGAATTTTATTAGAGTCAGAAGAGATATAAATTTTTTTAATTAATTTTGACTCTTTTAAACTTTTTACAGTCCAAAACATCAAAGGCTTACCGAAAAAATTTTTTATATTTTTATTCTTAACCCCTTTTGAATTACCTCTGCATAAAATCAAAGCTATAACATTTTTCATAAATATATTATAAAGTATAATGAAAAAAAAAATACTTATTTTAATTCACTCAGATATTTATATAAGAAATTATTTAGAGACTAATGCATTCGACATATTAATAAAAAAATATAATTGTCATTTTGTAGCAATATCAAATGATGTTTATAATAAAAAAGTACTAAATAAAAAAATAAAAAAAAATTTCCTTAGCTATGTATCGTATTCAAAGCAAGAATTAATCAATTTTCAAAAATATTTATATAAGAATTTTCTTTTAAATAAAGAGAATTCGAGAACAATTAATTATTTAAAAAAAATTATACTTAAACCAAAATTATACTGGTACAATGAAAAAATTTACTTAACTATTACTAAATTTCCAATCAGAATAATTAGTTGGGTAAAAAAAAATATAGAATTTTTATATATAAAAATTTTTTACAATAAAAATTTTATCAAAAATCCAAATTCACAACTAGAAAAAATATACAAAAAAGTAAATCCAGACTTAATAATTTTTCCACTTCAGGATGCACATTTATCGTCATTTGATTTGTTACAAATTAACAAAACAACCAAAACTTTAGGACTAATCGATAATTGGGATAATTTATCTAGCAGACCTACTCATCAATTAAAACCAAGGTTTATAACAGTTTGGGGCGAACAAACCAAAGTTCATGCAGTAAAGTTTCAGAAATATAAAAAAAAAAAATTTTTGTTTTGGGCACACCTCGATTTAGTAAATATTTCAAGAACAGAAACATAAAGTTGAAATCTAATTTTAATTTTAAATATATTCTTTTTCTAGAAAGCTTTAACAATTTTAATAATTACTCAATATTAAAAAAACTTGATAACTTTATTGAAAATAATAAAAAGTTTAAAAATTATAAAATATTATTTAGACCACATCCTTGGCAAAAAAAAAATCGTGTGGTTATCAAAGAAGAAAAATTTAAAAATCTAGTAATTGATCCACAATTAAAAAAAAATTATTTATCTAGAAATTTTTCAACATCTTTTCAACCAAAAGTGAATTATTATTCATCTTTAATTAAAAATGCCGATATAGTTATAACAGGCCCTACAAGCATGTTAATTGAAGCATCAATATTCTATAAAAAAATTCTTTTACTTGGTTTTAAAAGTAAATCATCTACACCTTATTCAGAGGAATTAAAATACTTTGAACATCTTCAGGGAATAAAAAAACTTATTAATATTAAAACAGTAAAAAAAGAGTCTGATATTATTAATGATTTAATGTATATTTCAAATGCTAATATAAATAAAAAAAAGATTGATAAAGAAAGAGAATATTATTTAAGTTTAAAAAGTGCCAAATATAAAGAGAATTTATTTTCAATTACAAAAAATATATTAAATGACTAAATTTCCAAAAAGGGAAAAATTAAAAAAGATAATTAGTTTTTTTAAAAAAAAGGATTTGTCTGCTTTGTTAGAAGCATCTCAAGAAAATAAATTAAAGGTTAATGAACTACAAAAATTAAATCCTTATAGACCAGAATTAGTTGATTTATTCAATATATATCAGATTATTGTTAAAAATAAAAGAATCACAAGTTTAGAATTTGGCAGTGGATGGTCTTCTTTGATAATTGCTTTAGCTTTAAGAGAAAATAAAAAAAAATTCAATAACCATGTTAAAAGATTAAGACGAAATAATGTATTTAAAAATTATGCCGTTGATAATGAGAAAAAGTTTTTGGAAATTTCAAAGAAAAGACTGAAACAATTTGATGACAGTTTATTAAAAGACAATTACTTTTTATTTTCAAAAGCAAAATTAACCACTCATGATATGAGATATGTGACAGAATTTGAAAAATTACCAAAAATTAATCCAGATTTCATTTATTTAGATGGACCAGATCAATTTAAAATAATTAGCAAACACAAGTTTAATATAAATCACAAGGATTTTGCTCCAATGTCAGCTGATATTTTAAAAATTGAGTTTTTTTTAAACCCTGGAACTATAATGTTAGTAGATGGAAGGGGGCTAAATTGCAATTTTTTGAAAAAATATTTAAAAAGAAATTGGAGTTATAAGTATATAAAATTTAGTGATCAACATATTTTTACCTTAAATAAAGATATAAAAGGAGTCCATAGTCAAAAATTATTTGATTTTTTTAAAAAAAATTAAGTCAATCACTTAAGATGTTAAAAAAAATTTTATTTACCTTAAACAATAATGAAATAAAAAAATTAATCTTTTTTTATATTTTTTCTATATTGATAATTTTTTTGGATTTACTTAGTTTAACTATGATAATTCCACTTGTGGAGACAATAATCAATCCAGACTCAGTTTTAAAATATGCTAAATATATTCCTAATAAAATCTATGATTTCATCTCTAATAATTTAATATTTTATTTGTTACTATTTTTTAATCTTCTTATAATTCTCAAAAACTTTTTTTTATTCTTTTTACAAAAATATCAGGTCCATTTTATTAGCGAGTATGATCAAAAGCTTCAGGTTAAATTATTTAAAAGTTATGTTTATCAATCTATTAGCAATCTAGTAAAAAACAACATTGCTGTAATTAATAGAAATGTAATTGATTTGTCGAGTGATTATACAAATAACTTGCTAAATCCTTTAATAACTATTTTATCAGATATTGTTATATTAATTTTTGTTATATCTTTATTAATAGTCGTTCAGCCATTAATTACATTTTCAGGTATAATTATCGTTGCAATTATTGGAATTTCTATTTTTTTAATAAATAAGAAAATTTTAATAATAAGTGGTGAAAAATATAAATTGAATAAAGCAGAACGTATTAAAAGCTTAAATGAAACATTTGGAGCAATCTTAGAGATAAAATCTTTTAAAAAGGAGAAACAATTTATTTCTAGATTTGAAAATTTCACAAATATATTAAGGGATATACAAATAAAAATATCAATATTGGGATTTGTACCAAAATTATTATTTGAAATATTAGGAATACTTTTAATCACTTTATTCTTTATTGTTATTAGCCAAAAAATGGAGAGTTTAGATCAAATGATTGCAGTAGTTGCTTTATTTGCTTTTGCGATTACAAAAATGATACCATTAATTAATAAAATCTTAATTAATGCACAGAGAATAAAGTATTCTCAGCCATTGCTTAATGAAATTTATGATACTCTAAAAAATTTAGTTGAGACGAATACTCAAAATTCCCAATCAATTAATTTTAATAATAACATTAGTTTATTAAATTTAGATTATGAATATGAGAGAAATAGTTATATTCTTAAAAATTTAAATTTAACAATTAATAAAAATGAGTTTGTTGCAATAACGGGTCCAAGCGGGAGTGGAAAGAGCACTTTACTTAAATTAATATTGGGTTTGCTAAATCCAAAAAATGGAAAAATATTAATTGATGATATATCTATAACTTCCAATATTAAACAATGGCAAGAAAAAGTAACCTTTGTCCCTCAAGATGTGTTCATATTAGACGATACCTTAAGAAATAACATAACACTTGAAACAGACGACTCAAAAATTGATTTTCAAAGGTTAGAATTTGCATTAATTAACTCAAATTTAAAAGAATATGTAGATTCATTACCAGATGGATTTTATACTGTACTAGGAGACAAAGGTTCAAGGATATCTGGAGGTCAAAAGCAAAGAATTGGGATTGCAAGAGCAATGTACGCGAATTCAGAAATAATTATTTTTGACGAGAGCACAAGCGCGATACACGAAGATAGTGAAACCAAGATTTTCAATAATTTAAAAAGTTTGAAAAATAAAACGATAATTTTTGTAACACACAGAAAAAAAATTAAAAATTTTTGCGATAAGTTATATCAAATAGAACAAAAGAATCTTAAAAAATATAGTTAATGAAAATACTATTAGATTATCAAATTTTTCATTTACAACGATATGGAGGGATATCAAGATATTTTTCAAAACTATCTGAATATTTAACAAAATTAAATTATGATGTAAAAATTCATTGCCCAGTTTATGAGAATAATTATTTAGATAACGAAAAAATAAAACCAAATATTATTGGTCATAAGATCAAAAAATTTCCAATATTTACAAAAACATTATTTAATTATTTAAATTATAGATTAACAAAAAGATATTTGGATAAAAACGATTTAGATATTTTGCATTTAACATATTTTAATAAAATTTATAGATTAAATAAAAAAGTTAAAAAAATTTTAACTGTCTATGATTTAATTCATGAAAAATTTAATTATCTTTATGATAAAAGTTTAATAGATTATAAAAAAACATCTCTTCAATTTGCAGATGAAATAATATGTATTTCATATAATACCAAGAAAGATCTTTTAAACTTTTATGATGTTGATGAGTCAAAAGTTACTGTTATTCATCTTGGAGTTGAACCTAAAGAAGATATTAAAAAATTAAATTTAGATAAAAAAATTATCTTATACGTTGGCGATAGAGGAAAGTATAAAAATTTTGATAGATTTATAAAAGCATATGCGTCATCTAATAAATTGATTAAAAATTTTGAAATATTGTGTTTTGGAGGTGGAGAATTTACATCTCAAGAAATTGAGTATATTAAAAATTTAAATATTCCTGAAGGTAAAGTAAAACAAATTTCAGGTCATGATAATATATTAAATAATTTATATAAAAGTGCCGAATTCTTAATAGTCCCATCGTTATATGAGGGATTTGGTTTGCCAATATTGGAAGCTATGTCTTTTGGTTGTCCTGTATTGTGTGGAAATAATAGTTCTATACCTGAAGTTGCAAATAATGCTGCATTATATTTTGATGCTAATGAAGTTGATAGTATTAAAAATAAAATGGAAATCTTTTTAGATAACTTTGAAATAAAAACAAAATTAATAAATGATGGTTTAGAGAATATAAAACAGTTTAGTTGGGAAAATTGTGCAAAAAAAACATTAGATGTATATAAAAAAAAAATTTAAATTAAATGAAAAAAAAAAGACGAAACTTTAAAAAAAAACCATTTGCTACAATTATCACAGTTGTTAAAAATAATGAAAAATATTTAGAGCATACGATTAAAAGCATAATCAACCAATCTAATAAGAATTTTGAATATATTGTTATAGATGGAAATTCTAAGGATAAGTCGTTAACAATAATAAAAAAATATGACAAAAAAATTGATTTTTGGATTTCTGAAAATGATAAAGGAATTTATGATGCATTTAACAAAGGTTTAAAATTAGCAAAAGGAAAATTTATTGGCTTTGTAAATTCAGATGATTTACTTGAAAAAAATGCAATTAAAATTTTAAGAGAATATGATTTAAAATATCCTGATATTGATTTTATATTTGGTGCAGTAAAAAAACATTGGGGCACTTTATATGGATATTATCCATGGAAGATACACTTTACTTGGGGATTTTACTCTAGTCATTCAACTGGTTTTTTTATTAAAAAAAAATCGGCGAAGAAGGTAGGAAATTATAATTTAGAATACAAATATTCTGCTGATTATGATTATTTTTACAGAATGATTATAAAAGAAAAGTTAATTGGAGTTGGAACAAAAAAAAATGAATTATTTGGTATTTTTAGACCTGGTGGTTTTTCAAGTAAAATCAAATTTATAGATCATTTTTTTGAAACTATTAAAATTAGATTAGGCAACAAACAGAACAAGTTTCTTATTTTGTTAATTTTAATATTAAAATATTTGAAAAATATAAATAAATTATGAGAAAATTAATAAAAAGTTTATTAAAAAAAACTAACTGGAGATTAAAAAAAATATATAGAAATAAATCTTATACAAATGAAATGCCAAAAAAAGAATTACTCGATGCAATGCTAGCATGTAATGGAATAATACATATGGGTGCACATAGGGGGGGAGAAGCACCTATTTATGATTGGTTTAATAAAAAAACTATATGGATAGAGGCAAATCCAGAAATAATGGATGATTTAAATGATAACTTGGCCCAATATATAAACCAAAAATCTTTTCAAGCACTATTGAGTGATAAAGATAATAATTTAGAAAACTTCAATATTTCAAGCAATGATAGTGCTTCTTCATCGGTATTTACTTTTGGAGACTACAGTGGAATTCATAATAAAATTAAAATGATCAAAACAAAACAAATCAAAACTTGCAGGCTAGACACTTTAATAAGAAAGAATGATATTGAAATTGATGATTATAATTTTTGGGTAATAGATTTACAAGGTTCTGAATTATTAGCTTTACAGGGTGCTGGAGCTTTATTAAAAAAATGTAAGTTTATGTTGATAGAGATAAGTAAAGAAAATATTTATCAAGGTGGAGTTAGTTGGAAGATTTTAAACGATTTCTTGATCAATAATAATTTTTATCCAGCATGGAAAACTGAAAAAGTACATACTGATGTTTTATATATTAGGAAGCAAAATTAGTTATAAATAAAAATCTTAACGCAAAATTAATTTTTAAATCCACCTAAAAAAAAGGGTAAATATTTCTTAATATACCATAATATTTGTGCAAAGAAAATATTGTTACTATTATTACCATTATTAATTCTGGTAATATTAATTTTTCTTTTACTAAAAAAAATTGCTGCATTAGCTAAGTTACTATTTACACACAATATATGATCCGTTTTGGAAAGACAAAGCATATTGATGATATTTTCCTTTCCAATACTAAATCTGTGTAATTTTTTTTTTCCATCATCATAAAAAATATCTCTATTGTTTGATACAAATGAATTGTAATAAATAATTTTTGTTTTAAGTATTTTTTTAAAATAATCTAAATATTTTTTTTCTTCTGTTACAAAAAAAACTTTATCAAATTTATGTTTTTTTACTAATTTATCAATATTAGTTTCCATTTGTTTAATTGTAGCTGGAAATGGATGACGTTCCTGTGTTTTTTGATCAGATCCCCTAAAATGAACACCTAGAATTTTTTTTCTCTTAAAATATTTTTTTGTAAATTTGTCGCTGATATTAGTAATTTCTTTTTTAAATTTAATGTATTTCTTTACAATTTTTTTATGATCAGAATGTAATTCATTAAAACCGTCAAAATATACGTTTTTATTTGTATATTTTGTAGTAAAAATTACATATTTACTTTTATAAACATCTTCTAATTTATAATTGTTAATTTTTGAGAAATAATAATCCCAACTGTTATACGAGTGATTTATTTTAATTTTTTCATTATATAGAGTTGGAAAATTCTTCATATCGATTATGGGAATAAAACTAAATTTCTTTGCAATTAACAGGTGATGGATCACAAAGTTTAAATTTGAAAACATCCCGCCACCTGGTGATCTATTTATTACATAAAAAATTTTGTTTTTATTTCTATCCCCAAAAGATTTAATTGAATAAAATAATTCATCATTTTTATATAAAGATTTTTTAAAAAAGTGATTTGATATGCCTACTTTAGATCTTTTATTAATTATATAATTTCTTAATATTTCCAACATTTAATTTAAGTGCATTTTAATTAGCTTATAATATTGAAAACAATTTTTTCTAAAATCATAATTTTTAGTGTTCTTAAAACCTTTTTCAATTTTTTTTTTAATTGATTTATTAAATTTGAAATTTTCAATAATTCTTGCTATCTCTTTATAATCACCAATTTTCACTAATGCTCCAAATTCACCATTTTTTAATATTTCTCTCGGACCTGTTGGGCAGTCTGTAGATATTATAAACTTTTTTAAAAATTGGGCTTCTACTAGTACATTCGGAGACCCTTCAAAAACCGAAGAAAGTATAAAAATATCAGATTGTTTAATAAATTTAAATGGATTTTTTTTATATCCAATTAATTTTATTTTATCATTTAAGTTATTGTGGTTGATTATTTTTGCTAAATTTTCTTTTTCTCTACCTTTCCCAATAATAAGCAACTCTACTCTTTTTTTTACTAATTTGATTGCTTTTATTAAAGTTGCAAAATCCTTTTGCAATGTTAAGCGGCCAACAGATATAAGTTTTAAGACATTATTAGAATAGATTTTTGCAGTTTTAATATTAGAATTTTTCTTAATTTTTTTGAATTCGAAAGGATTCAATATACATTTAGTTTTTATTCTGTATTTATTATCCATCTCTTTTTTGAAATCGAAACTATTTACAATAATTTTGTTAGCTTTTTTGAAAAAATATGAAAAAATCATATGTTTGATTGGGTTTTTACTCCAACCTGCAGAGGAAGAGTTTGATCTTGTAATCACTTTTATATTAAAGATTTTTGATATTATTAATGTATAGATATTAGCTTGAAAAGATAGAATTAGATAGTTTCGGTCAAATATCACAACATTGATTAATGTTAATAGACACAATATATATTTTGGATATCTGCCCCTTAAAAATGAAAAATTAAAAGTTGGATTTATTATTTTAATTTTATTATTAAATTTAGAATTTTTTGAATTATCAAAAGTTAATAGTTCTATATTTTTAATTTTGTCTGAGAGATAATTTAATATTATATATAAATTTTTTTCTACCCCACCATCTTCAATTGAAGGAATAAATACTAGCAACTTCTTGTTGTTGACCATACTTTTTTGACTAATAATATAACTTAAGCAATTTTTCTTATAATTTTAAAAATAATAGAAATACATAATTTAAAATTTTAATATACATTTTTTTATGTTTAAATTATGAAATTCATCATAAATAATTACTATTTTTATCTATATTTATATAATAATAAATAAATTAATTATTTATTCTAATATGATTAAAAAAATTCAAAAATATAAAGTTAATAAAAAATCTATTTTAATTTTTGGTATAACTGGTCAAGATGGTTCTCTACTCGCAAAAGAATATTTAAAAAAAAAATTTAAAGTACACGGTGTAATAACTTCAAAAAAATTTTCACCAAGAAATCTTATAAAATTGGATATTCAGAATAAAGTAAAATTATTTAACAAGATAAAAGTCAATAAAGAAAGTATTGAATATCTTATTAAAAAAAGCCAGTGTTCGATAATATTTTTCTTATCAGGTATATCATCTGTGAAAAAATCAGAGCAATTTAAGTATGAAACTATTTCTAGTAATAACTTAATATTAATTGAAATAATAGAATTTTTAAGAAAAAAAAATTTAAAAAAAATAAAGGTTTTTAATGCTTCATCCGGAGAAGTTTTTGGTGACAATACTGGTCCAAATAAAGAAGACTCACAAATTAATCCTTTAAGTTTTTATGCCCTAGCAAAAGCTATAAGTCTTGAAATTTGCCGATCATATAGAGCACAATTTAATTTAAAATTATTTAACGGAATATTATTTAATCACGAGTCTTTTTTGAGACCGAAAACTTATGTAATAAAAAAAATAATTAATGGTGTTAATAAAATAAAACAAAAAAAACTGAAGTCACTTACTATGGGTAATACTAAAGTTTATAGAGATTGGGGATGGGCTCCGGAATATGTAAAAATTATTTGTAGTATAATGAATAAAGCTAATGCAGATGATTATATTATAGCGACTGGTAAAGTTACAAAACTTGACGATATTATAGAAAAAATATTTAACAATTTTGATTTAAATAAAAATAAGTTTTTAAACCAATCAAAAAAGCTAAATAGAACTTTAGAACCAATTAAAATTGAGGCAAACATAAATAAACTGAGAAAAAAAATTAAATCTGTTCCTAAAATACCAATAGATAAAATAATTAATATGATGATATCAGAGGAAAAAAAATGAATATATTAATTACAGGTGTTGCTGGATTTATAGGATTTAGTTTAGCTAAAAATTTACTAAATCATAGCAATAAAATAAAAATTTATGGGATTGATAACTTAGATGATTACTATTCAAAAAAGATAAAATATCTTAGATTAGCAGAACTAAAAAAATCAAAAAATTTTAAATTTTTTAAAATTGATATTTGTAATAGAATTTTGTTAAAAAAAAAAATTGAAAAAAAAAAGTTTGAGTATGTAATACATCTAGCTGCACAAGCAGGTGTAAGATTTTCAGCTGTTAATCCGAAAAAATATATAGACACTAATATATTTGGATTTGTTAATATTTTAGATGCTGTTACATCTAAACCACCAAAAAAAATATTATACGCCTCGTCAAGTTCTGTTTATGGTGATTCTCAAAAATTTCCCTCAAGGGAAGAAGACAAGCTCTTTCCAATAAATGTATATGCATCAAGTAAAAAAATAAATGAAGTAGTCGCAAATTTTTACTCAAAATATTATAATTTAAACTTAATTGGTTTAAGATTTTTTACTGTTTACGGAGAGTGGGGTAGACCCGATATGTTTTTATTTAAACTTTTCAAATCTTATTTAATGAAGGATAATTTTTATTTAAATAATTCTGGAAATCACAAAAGAGATTTCACATACATAAATGATGCAATTAAAATAATTATTAATCTAATATTTACCAATAAAATAAAATATAAACATAAGATTTTTAATATATGTTCCAATAGACCTATTAAAATCACTAAAATTATTGATTTTTTTTTCAACAAATATGGAAAAGTTAAATTAAGAAAAATTTCAAGAAATAAATTAGATGTAAAAAATACTCATGGGAGTAATGCTGTAATAAAAAAAGTTACTTCGTTTAATAAATTTAGTGATTATAAATTAGGAATTACAAATAGTTTTAAATGGTATAAAAAATATAAAATATATAAATTTTAAAAAATAATTAAAAAAAATTTAAATTGAAAAAAAAAAATATTTTTTTGGTCACCCTTTTTAGCACCAATAGCAACACCAAGGGCTGTGATAAATTCTGCTTATGCATTTTATAAATATTCTAGTGATTATGAATGCACTATAATTAATTTTTTTGGAGAATTTAGTACTTTTAAAAAAGAGATAATTGAAAAAAATTTAAAACTCAAAACTGGGCCATTTCAAAAATTAAAAAAATATCTTTTATTTAAAGGAAAAATAAAAAGCAGATTGTCTTTTTTAATAATTTTCATTTTATCGTTTTTTCCTTTAAAAAAATTATTATCTAAAGAAAAACCAGATTATTTAATTGTTCAGCTAATTACATCATTGCCTATGATTTTATTATTATTAAGTAATTACGATACAAGATTTATTTTAAGAATTTCTGGAATACCAAGAGTTACATTTTTTAGAAAATTATTATGGAAGCTTGTGTTAAAAAAATTTTATTTAATTACATGCCCAACTTATGCAACTATGAAATACATAAGAAACTTAAATATAGTAGATGAAAAAAAAATTAAAGTTCTTTATGATCCCATTATCGAGATAGAAAAAATCAAATCTATCAGCAAACAGAAGAATTTTAATGAATATGAAGATTATTATCTTGCAGCAGGTAGACTTACAAAGCAAAAAAATTTTCTTTTTCTATGCAGGGCTTTTAATGAATTCGTAATTAAAAATTCGAGTGCTAAATTATTGATTGCAGGAGATGGAGAAGATAAAGAAAAAATACAAAATTATATAAAAAAAAATAAACTTGAAAAAAATATTTTTCTTGTAGGCCATGTTAACAATATCTATCCACTTATGCTTAAAGCTAAACTATTTATTTTGTCATCATTGTGGGAAGATCCTGGCTTTGTTCTAATTGAAGCTAGTTTTTGTCGCACACAAATATTAACTTCAGATTGTAGAACCGGTCCAGAGGAATTAATTAAACATAATGTGAATGGATTTGTTTACAAAAATAATAATATTAAGGATTTTTTAGATAAACTTGATGAGTTTAGTAAAAGTAAAATAAAAAATAGAATAAAATTAAATGGACTGAAAATGACAAAAAAATTTACATTATTTAACCATTATAAAAGTTTCGTTCAAATATTAAACAATTAAAAATGTTATTATTTTTTTTTATTTCCTCATTTTTAATTTTAGCGTCGACTATTGGTTATGGATTAATTGTATGCAAATTCTTAAAATTTAAATCATCAAATATTGGTTTAGTTGGAATTTTTGGGTTATTTTTTTTGTCAATATTATCAAGCTATTCTCATCTTATAGTTCCACACAATTATATTCATAATATAGTGATTATTTTTATCGGATTATTTTTTTTAAAAGAATTTGAAAAAAAAAGGATAAATGAAATTAAGTATTTAATATCAATTTTTTCTTTAATATTTATTTTTCTTCTAATTTCAAAAACTAATGAAGATTTTGGATATTATCATTTACCTAATAGCTTGCAATTTTCAGAACAAAAACTTCAATTTGGTTTAGGTAATTTGAATCATGGTTTTAAACATATAAGTTCATTGTTTCAGATAATGTCATTACATTATCTACCTTTTTTTAAATTTTATCTTTTTAATTTAACAAATTTCTTATTTTTAATTTTTTTGTTGGTATTTGTTTTAGAGGAAATTTTCAAAAATTTTCTAAAAAATCATAATATTTCATGTATTTTTTTAAGTTTGATATTAATTCTTTTTCTTTCAAAATTTAGCAGATTATCTGAATACGGTTCAGATTTATCTGGGCAAATTATAATAACAATATACATTTTTTACATTTTTGAATTGTTATTTAACCAAAGATTAAAATTCGAAAATAAAATTGAATATTTAAATATTTCAATTATTTTAATCATATTTTCAATTACGCTAAAGTTTATTTTAGTTATTTACTCCTTACTATTATTTTTAACTCTATTTTTAATAAAAGATAAATTTAAAATATTTAAAAAACTTATAAATTATAAAATAATTTTATTACCATTTTCATCTTTAGCTATATTTGTTTTTTTAAATTTTTCATCAACAGGTTGCCTAATTTACCCAGTAGAAAAGTTATGTTTTTCAGATAAATTTAGTTGGGCGGTAGATAGTCAAACAATAAGCAATTTAAATTTTCACTATGAGTTATGGTCCAAAGGAGGACGAGGCCCAAACTTTATTATAGATAATCCAAAAGAGTATTTACAATATTTTAATTGGTTTTCAAATTGGATAAAGGTTTATTTTTTTGGAAAGTTTACTGATTATATTTTAGTTGTATTTTCTATAATTATAATTTTTAGTATCTTTTTTTTAAGAAATTTATCTAAATTCAATGTAAATCATAAAAATACTGATAAAAAATATTACTGGTTTTATACATCCATATTAATTATTTTTTTGATTTGGTTTATAAACTTTCCAAGCCTACGGTACGGTGGATATATTATTACATTTTTATTAATAACAATGCCTTATATGACAATTATTAATAAAAAAATTAATTTAAAATTGAAATCTAATTTAAAGAAAGTATTAATTTTATTCGTAATTTCTTACTCAATTTTTTTAACAAAAAATGTTTTAAGATTAAATAATGAGCTTAAAATCTTAAATGAAGATCAACATCATAATTTTTTAAATTTCCCTTATTTTTGGGTTGAAAATAACAAACCACAAACCATTAAAGTTGATAATCATACCTTATATAAAGTATCTAATAAATGTTGGGGCTCAAAATCGACTTGTATTAGACATGTCGACAATTTGAAAATAAAAAAAATACATGGTTATATTTTTTATATTATTAAAAATGAGAAATAAAAAATCTTTAATTTCAATTGTTATTACTTATTATAAAAAAAAAAAATTTATAAAAAAAACAATTCGTTCGATTTTAAATCAAAATTATAAAAATTATGAGGTAATTTTTGTTTATGATGATTATGATAGAAAAGAGATAAATTATATAAAAAATATTTTAAGACCAATTAAAAAAAAAAAAATAATTAACAACTTAAAAAATTTAGGTGTTGCCAAATCAAGAAATATCGCAATCAAACACTGTAAAGGAGATTTTATCACGTTTATAGACTCGGATGATATTTGGAAAAACAATAAATTATATGATCAACATCAATTTATGATTAAAAAATCTTTTTTATTTTCATTTACTTCTTATAATGTAATCGATGAAAATGATCGTTTGATTAAAAAGAGAAAAGTTAAAGTTGTAGCTAACTATAAAAATCTTTCAAAATCAAATTTTATAGGTTTAAGTACAGTTATGCTGCATAAAAAAATATTAAAGAGAATAGTTTTCCCAAATCTAAAAACACATGAAGATTTAGGTTTATGGTTAAAATTATGTAGACAAGGTATAAAATTAAATCATTTAAACAAATCTCTAACCTCTTGGAGAAAAACTAGTAATTCATTATCTTCCAACACTTTTAGTAAGTTGAGAGATGCTTTTTTTCTTTTTTATATTTATGAAAATAAAAATTTTATAAATTCAATTTATAGTGTAATAACTTTATCATATAACAAAATTTTAAAAGAATTGAGATAATTTGAAAAAAAAAGCTTTAATAACTGGGATCACTGGACAAGATGGCTCTTATTTGGCAGAACTTCTTTTACAAAAAGGTTATGAGGTACACGGTATAAAAAGAAAGTCATCTAGTTTTAATACAAGTAGAATAGACCATATTTATAAAGACATTCATGTAAGATCCAATTTTTTTTTACATTATGGTGATCTTGCTGATTCAAATAGTTTATTTAATATAATCAGCAAAGTTAAGCCTGTAGAAATATATAATTTAGGTGCTCAAAGTCATGTAGGTCACTCTTTTGAAATACCTGAATATACCTCAGAAGTAAGTGGACTAGGAACTTTAAGAATTTTAGAGGCTATGCGTTTTTTAAAATTAAAAAAAACAAAATTTTACCAGGCTAGTACGTCAGAATTATTTGGAGAAAAATATGGAAAAAATTCGTTTGATGAGAAGTCACCAATGGTACCTAAGTCGCCTTATGGTGTATCAAAACTATATTCATATTGGATTACTAAAGTCTATAGACAGGCTTATGGTTTTTATGCTTGTAATGGTATACTTTTTAATCATGAAAGTCCTAGAAGAGGCGAAACTTTTGTAACAAGAAAAATAACTAGGTTTTTTGCTGAAAAAAATCTCGGTTCAAAGAATATTTTATATTTAGGCAATCTAAATGCTAAAAGAGATTGGGGTCATGCAAAAGATTATACAGAAATGCAATGGAAGATTTTACAACAAAAAAACCCAGACGATTATGTAATTGCAACAGGAAAGACTACCAGTGTAAGAGATTTTGTAAATGAGTGTTGTAAATATTTAGGAATTAAAATTAGATGGGTTGGACGTGGAGTGAATGAAAAAGCATATGTTATAAATGGAAACAAAAAAGAACTGATCATTAAAGTAGACAAGAAATATTATAGACCTCTTGAAATTGATTATTTAAAGGGTAATCCTAAAAAAGCTTTTAAGAAGTTAAAATATAAACTTAAAAATAACCTAAAAGACTTAGTTAAAGATATGCTGGACTCTGATATCAACCAAGCAAAAAAAATCAAAATTTAATCATAGTAATGAAAAAAACGGACAGCATATTTATTGCAGGTCACAATGGTTTGGTTGGTAGCGCAGTTTTAAATTTGCTCGTTAAAAAAGGATATAAAAAAATAATAAAAGTTGATAGAAAAAAACTTGATTTACAAGACTTTAAAAAAGTTAAGAGTTATTTTAAAAATAAAAAAATTGATTATATAATAATGGCAGCAGCTAGAGCTGGTGGAATAATGGCCAATAGTTCTAATCAAAAAGATTTTTTTCTTCAGAATATAGAAATACAAAACTCACTATTAAAATTAGCTTTAGAGAAGAAAATAAAGAGAACAATTTTTTTAGGAACATCATGCATATACCCAAAATTTTCAAAAACTCCGATTAAGGAAGATAGTCTCCTTTCTGGCAAGCTTGAAAAAACAAATCAATGTTATGCAATTGCTAAAATTGCTGGAATAAAATTGAGTGAAGCGTTATTTGAAGATTATGACTTAGATATTATGTGTTTGATGCCAACCAATGTTTACGGAATAAATGATAATTTTGATCAATTTAATGGTCATGTGATCCCAGCAATGATCACGAAATTTATTCAAGCAAAAAAAAATAATTCTAATCAGATCAAATTATTAGGAACTGGTAAGCCGATAAGAGAATTTGTTCATGCAGATGATTTAGCAAATGCTATATTGACTTGCTTAAGAATACCAAAAAGTAGACTAAAAATTTTATTTAATTCATCAATGCCAATAATAAATATAGGCACTGGACAAAATATATCTATTTTAAAATTAGCAAATATTATATCAAAATTAGTAGGATTTAAGGGTAAAATTATTTTTGATAAAAAATTTCCTGATGGAACCTATAAAAAAAATCTTAACTCAAATAAAATCTATAGTCTAGGATGGAAACCACGAATTAAACTTGCCGAAGGGCTTAGGGAAGTTGTTGACAAAAAATTATTTTAAATGGATATAAAAATTTTAATAATTTTATCCATCACATTATTATGTTTGGTATTTATATTTAAAAAATTCAATTTTTTAATTGACAATGTACTTTTTTCAGATCATAAAAAAATTGGAATTCTTAATAAGTCTCCAATAATTTTAGGTGGAATTTATTTTACTTTTTCTATAATTCTTTTAGCACCAGAGATTTTTAATACTATTAAAATTATCTGTATTCTTTTGTTATTTCTTGGACTTTCATCAGATAAAAATTATTTGACCAATCCTTTAATTAGACTAATTTTACAAGTTTTAATCTTGTTTATTTTGATACTTAATGAAAATTTACTTATAAGATCTATAAGTATTAATTTATTTGATAGTTACTTAGAAATAAAATTTATTAATATAATTTTTACTTTGTTTTGTTTTGCAATACTTATCAATGGTAGTAATTTTCTAGATGGACTAAATGGTTTATTATCAGGGTATTATCTAATTGCATTAGGTTCTTTAATTTATTTAAATTTTAATTCTGAAGAAATCAGTTTAATTAATAATGACTTCATAAATTTAATTTTTATGATTGTTTTACTATTTTTTGTGTTGAATATTTTTGGAATAGTTTATCTTGGTGATAGTGGTTCGTATATAATTTCAATGATTATTGGTTATATATTAATTAAAGAAAGTCAAATTAATTTTAATATTTCACCATATTATATTGTCTTAGTATTGTGGTATCCAGCATTTGAAAATTTATTTTCTTTAATGAGAAGATCCTATAAAAAAAAGAATGTATCAGCAGCAGATAAATTGCATCTACATCAATTAATATTTAGATATTTAAAACAAAAGAGAGTTGTTGAAGAAAAAAAAACAAATACATTTACTTCACTGATTATTTTGATTTTTAATGTTCCTGCTTTTGTTGTTGCTAATTTAAACTATTCTCATACAATGATATTAGTTTACGTGATATTTACTTATGTAATTATTTATTTATTGTTTTATTTTTATTTAATTAGTTTTTTTCGTAAAACTTTGTAAATAAAGAATAATCTCAAAATTTCAAAAAGTATCAAAAATCCATCCTTAAAAGCATTAACTTTTTTTTTACCCGCTATTCTTTTGTACTCATATGATGGTATACATTTATATTGCATATTTGATATTTCCATTTTTATTGGAAGCTCAACACAAAATTTAAAATCATCTGATTTTATATTTAATTTCTTAAATGCGTCTGTTTTACCCATTAAATAAGTATATAAAATATCTGTAATTCTAAGTCCAAAAAATATATTTCCAAATTTTGAGAAAATTTTATTTCCTATAAAAGTAATTAAAGTATCATCCTCGCTACCACCTGATTTTTCATACCTTGTAGTATAAACAAAATCATTATTTTTAATTAGATTATACATTTTAAATAAATCCTCTTTTTCAAAAGAACCATCAGCATTAAAAATACAAAAAAATTTCGTTTCGCAAGTACTTATAGCTTCTCTTAATGAATTCCCATATCCATTACCAGATTGAAAGTGAATTTTTATGTTTTCATTTTTATTAATTGAATTAATAGTATTCAGATCATCATCTTTAAGTGATATTATTATTTTCAATTTTAGTTTTTTAAGTGACTCAAGCACCAAAGGCAGTGTTTCGCTCTCATTTTTGGCTGGTATTATTAATGTTAAATCATTCATCATTTATTTCTTTTAGGAGAGCTTGTATAGATTTTTTAGTAATTTTGTTAGATGAATATTTATTATTATAATCTTTAAACGCAAAAATTGTTGATAATGAACTAATGTCTTGTTTGGTTATTCTAGATCCATGATCAGATAAAATAATAATTCTATAATTAGATAGTGATGGAATTAGTTCAAAATAATTATCCATCAACTTGATTACACAATTTCTCTCTATATTGTGTTGTTCTATATGTTGTTCCTCATTTAGGTATATATTTAAATTGCTTAATTTAGTATCGTAATTACATTTTGAGTTGAAACCGTATGGTTTATGAGGAACTAATAAATGCATAAAAATTAAATCAAATTTTTTCGAAATCAAATCTTTCTTGCTATAATCTAATATATTTTTGACAAATAGTTTTTCTCCCTCTGGTTCTAAAGTAGATGATATTAAGTTTAGTTGTTTTAGAGATCTCCAAATAATCTTTCCTAAAATTGAACCATTTAAAGACCAGGATGAAATTATATTAGAAAATGGGTCTATAGAAGTATTTAAAATTTTTAAATTTAAAGGATTGTATTGATAACATTTTTTAACTCTAGGATTATTGCAATAGTTAATATGAATATTTTGAATTACAGAAATTGATTTAAATTTTTCAAAAAATAAGTTTTTTCTTATTTCATATTCGTTAAAGTATTTTTGTGACTGAATCACATGATTTGTGTTAATATTTTCAATATTTTCCTCAAAATTTACTAATGATGTTAATGAACCAACGCTATTATCAGATATTGAATAAGCATTTGAATAATAATCAAATTTATATTTTTCAAATAAGTTTATAAAGTTTTGATTAACTATTTGGCCTTTCAAAGTTTTGCTTGATAATGAATTTAAACCAGACATTTCATCCCAAATAATTACAAGAGTGCTTTGCTCAAAATCTTGATTTGGATTATTATCAAAGAAAGGAATTTTTTTATAACTTTTCGTATTATCGAAAATATTGAAGATGAAAAAAGTAAACATTGTAATTAAAAAAATTTTTGAGATTTTATTACTATCCATCTTTAAATAAATTATTGTTACAATAATGAAAATTAAAAATAGAATTAATAATGCAGGAACATAAATAACCTTAAAGTATTGGAAAAAAAAAGAAATATTAGATTGAATTATTCCATTAAATAAACCTAAATGATTGTCAATCCCAACTGTTATTACTGTACTGGTGTATAATATTTTGTATATTTTTTTTTTACTAATTAAATTTTTTAATATTAAAAAATTAATAATAATTAAGGCGCTAAAAGAAAATAGAGATAGACTTATTTCTAACTTTTCAAAATTAGATTTTAATAGAAATATTGGAAATACACAAAAAAAAAACAACAAATTATCTTTTATATTCATATATTGTTCTTCCGGACTCACTAATTTGAATTTTAGATAAAATTTCTGTTTTAATTCTTAATTCTTTTTCAAAATTTTGTACTGTGTAGTAAGGAAATATATCACCTTTTAATTCTAGCATCTTGATCACAGTTAAATCATTTTTTGGAACAAATTCAATTAATCCAGTTGGTGCAAGAGATACTAGCCAATCGATAACTTGATTGAGTGGAATATTTTTTGCAATAGCCAAATGATGCTCAAAAGCTAAAGCTAAAATTGCATCAAACTTAGCTCTGTTTTTAAAACTTTTTCTTTCTTTTTCATTCCATCCGATATTTCCACTTGGATTTGATGCATCAAAG
>MDTD01040043.1_pt1 | contig 29434 bp, 17 predicted proteins | sample 811221 | NCBI WGS metagenome assembly MDTD01 (sample SAMN05326646, study PRJNA326480) | marine metagenome | isolation source: seawater | place: Pacific Ocean: South West | collected 2011 | reverse complement strand
TGCACGCCGTCGTCACCAAAGGCATGGATATCGAAGCCAAAGTGAGGCTCATCGTGACTATGAACGTGTTAGAAATGTGTTCGTCCTTACTGACGATGTGCATCTCGAGACCTGACGATTTCGATGAAGAGTTTGTCACCCAAGTCACCACTCTCGCCGTCTCCGTCGGTTTGGAACTTCTCAACGCGAACAAAGTGGAGAACATCACGACACTCGGCGCGGAATCGTCGTCCCAGGTGAGCGTGTTGTTGCATCAAGTCACGCCGATGATTTTGTCGGCGATAAATTTCAGGTACGAGCGCGCGGTGCTCACGGCTTTGCCTTTCCTCACCGCGTACATCGGGTACATCAAATCGCGGCCGGCGTTGATGAACACGGAGCAACCGGCGCTCACGGTGGCGTGTCAGGCGGTCGTGGCGCGCGGGACGTTTCCGACCGAACACATAGAAGGTTTAGATTGGAACGACGGCATGAATGCGCTCACGCACGAAATTGAAGAGGATGTATTCAACCTACGCGCCGAGCTCAACGTACAATTTCGAAACATAGCGCGGCTGGCGCCGCACATAGCTAGAGAGGTGGTTCGTCAGATTTTGACGAACACCCTAGTGGGAGGAGCGGGTAAGGAGTGTTGTTGGCAAAACATCGAAGTCGCCGTGTCGGCGCTCTATACTCTGGGTGAGGGCGCGGACGACGCCGCCGTGAAGCCGATGTCCAACGTGGAGAAGAGCAAGGCGACAAACGGAACCGGCGACGTCACAGATACTCCGCTCGGGGCGATGGCGGTTACGCTCATCAGGGGTTGGGGTGCGAGCATGGGACGTGCCGCCTACCATCGTCTCGTCGCTCCGATATTTATGGAAGTTTGTGTTCGTTATCACGCGGTGTTGGAACGCGACGACGAAGCCATGATCGCGGCGCTGAGCGCATTTTTGGACGAGAGAGGCATCGCACATCCCGACCCGATGGTTCGATCGCGAGCGTGCTATTTACTCTCTCGTCTCATCCGTCCGCTGCGCACGAAGCTGTCTGACAAGGTGGAACACATCATGGTGGTGCTCCCCAAGCACTTGAAGGAAGTCGCGAGAACGTTACCGGAACCGGAGACCATGAAGGCTTCGGCGCACGCCGCGAGCGCCTCAGGAGTGCAGAGCAAAGCGATGGCGGAGACCGGTAACGACGATAGTCTCTACCTATTCGAAGCCGTGGGTACTTTACTCGGATGCGATGATGTCGACGAGGAGGAACAGTACAAGTACTTGTCGCAGATCGCAATGTCGCTATGCGAACAGATGGACGAAGCCGTCAGAGGGCAGGCGAGCGCCGACGATCAGACGTGCATGCATCTCGCGACTCGGACCATCGTGGCGTTCGGTAACATCTCGAAAGGTTTTTCGCAGAACACGTGCTTGGCGATGAGGCCGAGGACGGGCGCGGTGTTCCAATCGTGTTTGGAAATGTCCATCACGTGCCTGGACAGGTGGCCGAGAGACGCGAGCGTGCGAAACAGGACGACTGGGTTCTTGCACAGGATGATTGACTTACTCAGGGAAAACGTGACGCCCTACTTGGCGACAACGATGGATAAACTTCTTCGGGATGCGGACATGGTTGAGCTCAAGGATACGTTGTCGCTCTTCAATCAGCTCGCGGCGACGTACAAAGTCACGCTCGCGCCTTTCGTCGTCGAGGTGCTGCCTGGTCTCGGCGCTCAAGTGTTCGCCGCGTTGGCGAACGCGTATTCGCAAGCGTCCGTGCAGTCTGCCAGCGGTGATATCGCCAAAAACACGGAGATGATGCGAGAAGCGGACGAGCTCGAACGGACGTGGTTATTAACCACCACCGCCTTGGGCTTGAACGAACTCATCGCACCCACGTTCACGGGCCACGCGCATCTCGAGACCACGACGCAACTCCGTGAACAAATGTTTTCACACTTGGTTCGATCGGCGAGTTCACACGGCGTCGTCAGCGCTCGCAAGGTTGCGTTGCAGGCTCTGAGACGATTCATCGAAGAATGGGTACCGCCCGCCGAGACGACGTCCGAAGCCGTTTCTGGTTTCACGAAATTTGTCATCGAACGCGTGTGCCCAGAGTGCTGCCTCATACCTCCGGCGAGAGGAGATTTGGATCTCACCGATGCGGTCTCCGTGAGTGTCCTCAACGAATCCTTCGCCATTCTCTCCATAGTCGCCGAGAGACGATCGGCGGAGCTCTCTCGCGCCCTCGAGACGACGTTTGACGCCGTCATTTTCCCAGCCACCGATCGAGAGACAAAGTCAGCCATCAAAGCTGAATACGCGAACATCTTCACCACCAACATCGAAAACAAGCACCGCGTCGGCCGTTCGAGTAAGAGCGCGCGCGCCCTCCTCGACGCCGTCATTCGCGAGGCGTCGTCGCCCGCCAACGTCGCCGCGCGCGCCGCGCCCGGCGACGCCGCGCGCGCGTTCGTCGCCGTCCCGGCGAAACGCGCGTGATCGCGGCGCGTTTCCTCTGTACCATTACTTTTAGGGTTTAAAACCAGTGTGCCTCTTCTCTTCCTCGACCTTTCCCTTCGTCCGCGCGCGCTCGTCGTCGGCGGCGTCGGCTCTGTGCAGTCTCCAGTCTCCGCGGGCGCGCGCTGTCCGACCGACCGCGACTGCGGAGACGTCGCGCGACTCGGGGACGCGCGCGCGAGGGATGGCGCCCTCGCGGCGGCGCATCGCGGCGGAGGACGGTAACGCTGACGCGGAGGACGTCTCCGCGCGCGTGGACGCGACGATCGCCGCGACGGCGACGGCGACGGCGACGAGGGCGCGGGACGATGACGAGGGAACGGGGACGACGACGTTCGGGGCGTTCGGGACGCTTCCGGACGAGTTGGTCGTGCGCGTGTTGGAAAAGTTGGGGAATGGGCACGCGCTCGCGATGGCGGCGTGCGCGTGCAGGGATTTCGAGCGGTTGATCGGGACGAGGGAGACGCTGTGGAGGGACGCGGCGACGGGATTGGAGGCGCGCGGGCTCGCGCGGAGGGATTTAGTGCGAGAGGACGCGTTCGATCGACGATGTGCGGTGGGTGAGGAGACGAGCGGGGGGGCAGTGAAGTTTCCAAAGTTTAATTGGAAGGAATTGTACATGTGGCGCGTGCACGTGCTGAAGAAGAGCGCGCAGTTGGACACGAAGCGATTCTGCGAATTAGCCGAGGCGAACGACGAGCGAACGTCGTCGACGTTTGAGGCGAGCGCGAGTCATCGGGAGAGGAAAAAGACGAGTGCTGAACCTTTGGTGAGCGAGACGCGACCGTCGTTGGGATATCCGGGGCGTTTGGCGGTGATTGATCGCGAGAGATTGTTTACGTGCGATCCCGTGCCCAAGGGCGGCAACGTGTACCAGATTCACGAGTCCGCGGTCAACTCGTTCGTGCCACGCACGCTCGTGTGGGCACCGAAATCTCAACTCTTAGCGTGTGCGTTTCTCGTCGACGGGACGGAGACGAGTCTGTCTTACAATAAGATTTTGTTCTCGGCGTCGAAGGACGTGCATCGCAAGTGCAAACGCCGACGCGCACACTCGACGCTCGCGAAGATGTCGGACGACGTCATGCACGGCGATAAAAAGGATGAGATGTGGAAAGCCCCGCCAGTGAAGAATATTCTCGCGCTTCCTCGAGGATTCCATTGCACGCACATGATGTTTTCTCCGTGCGGGACTTTTATCAACTTTTCACACAAGGATCGAATGGAATCCGCGTTGTACACACTCGATTGCGCGACGACGCTGACGTCGCTGTACGGGCCGAGCAACGGCACGCGAGGAGCGCTGTCGCCTGTTCCACCACCTGTGGAGAAGATTTGGAAAATTGCGAGCGCTTCAGAGGATACTCGATTTTCTTTCGCGCCACACGACAACAGTCTGGCGCTGATGGTCAGCGGTCGGCGAGAGACGTTTTTCGTGCACAAGGTTCAAGACTGGCCGCTCGCGCCGCTCTCGAGGCAATGGCCAGACGTAGACGAGTACGATGTGAATTACTCCGATGACGACAGCTTCGATGAGGCTGTCCCTTCAGAGGAAGAGGAGGAGCAGGAGGGGGGCGATGACGACGCGGCGAACGAAGGCGGCGGCGCGAATGCAGCGCCCACCCACGCGCAGCCACAGAATGTTTCCGAAGTTCCGTTTGAGAATACGACTCTTCCGCAGTCTGAAGCGTTTCACAATGCCTCTTTCAACGTCGATGAGAGCGATCATCTTTCGCGAGACCTGGAAGAAGTTCTTTCCGCAGAAGCGTTGAGCTGGTGGCAGCAAGTAAGACGCGGCGTGGGACGCGTGTATCACACAACTTCTACTGCGGTGCAAGATGTGATACGAGGAACTTTTAAGCGGCGTCGAACGATGAGCACTGATCCAGAATCATCGAAACGAGTCCGAGAATCCGATTCGAATCTTCTCATGAAGCAGACGTGCAGGAGAGACAGCTCGTGGTGGCCGAACATTCCTCAGTTTCGTAAAGCGAGCTGCATCACGGATGACGAGCATACGAAGCAGCCTCTCACTCGAATTTATTGCGATGATACCACGTTGCAGATCGAATGGGTTCCTCCGAAACGAGGCGATCGTAATAGTAGAGGTTTTTGGCTGCTTCCCACCGCGATCGTCGGAGGATTCGAAGCCACCGACGTCCACAATTACGCCCATCTCGTCATGGCACCCGTCCCATCTGAAGAGGCTATGAAAAATCAGAAATTCATGCCATTCGTTGGTTTCGACGACGAGAATGAGTTGTTTGACAATATTCGAAAGTGTGTGGTGACGGAGATATCGTCGGATCCGGCCAACCGTGAACCGAACATCCCAGCTTCGTTTTACTTTGCCGGTCGTCCCGGCGGTGAACAAGTCGTGTGGTCAACGGAGGACGGGCTTTTCGTTCGATGCATGCACTTCGACTTGGATGCCGATGGAAATTGGACTGGTCCTCCCAGGGCGGATCCTCACATGGCTGTGATCGACTTTGACCTCATCGTGAGGGGAGCGAACCAATGGAATAAGGTTCACGACGAGCTGAGCGTCATGAACTTCCCCACGTGGAATGCGTCACGTCGCGTCCCCGTGTTGTCCGTCATGAACCAAGTTATCAGATACACCATAGAGGCAATCCAGTGGAGCCCGAGTGGCGAACGTCTCTTGATTCTCCTCGCGACGCACCTGGCGTACGACGGCAACGCCGAAGGCGACGACTTCTACACGGTGCACCAGTGGGTGTGCTGGGACCCACCTCCGCGAATGTCAAAAGGGTCGCACGAGTCTCGAATCAAGGCGAAGGATGACCATCATGGTGTTCTTTCCTTTGGTTCTCGTTTCATACCTTCGGATAAGTTTAAAACGGAGTGCGCCGAGAAGATGGACAACCTGCCTCAGGGACTCAACCTCTGGAGCCCCAACGAAGAGGCGCTGGCTTTCCCACTTCAGCGCCCCAGGGCGCTCGGGACTTCCCACGATTCGGATGAGTACATCGTGATTCAAACTTTTCCACGAATCGACTTCGAGCACGTCAAGGAGAGAAGCCAAGCGGGCGATCTTCCGCCGCTGCAACAAGTCGGCTCCATTGCGTGTCTCCCGTACTACATGCAGTACATCGACAAGGCCCTCGTGTACATCTGTGAGGGTAGCTATTGTTCTTGGTCTCCTAGTTCCTGAGGCAACGATATAGCGTATTGATCACACTAGACCACCCACCTTGTGTGTTGTAACATAATACATTTAGCGCGCGAAATGTCTTACGCGAGACGCGAGAACCGCCGACGCCGAGCCGAGCGAATCCACACTTCGAGACGTTCTCGGATCCCTCGTCGTCGCGCGCGCGATGTCGTCGCCCAAAGTCGGCGACTGTTTCGAAAAGAGTTCCCTCGCCGTTGAGGCGCACGGAAAATTCATCGCGCGCGCGAGTTCGAGCACCGATACCCTCGAACACGCCTTCACCGAACATCTTCGCCTCTCCGGGATTTACTGGGGCGTCTGCGCGCTGGCGACGATCGGTCGACTGGACGCGGACCTGGGCGCAGAGAAGCGCGAGGAAATCTTATCCTACGTCGAGAGCTGTCGATGCGAATCGGGCGCGTACAGCGGAGGGGTCGGACACGATGGGCACATTTTGTACACGCTGAGCGCAGTGCAGATTTACGCGTTGTTTGACGAGATGGATCGCTTGAACCCGGACGCGATCGTCGCGTACGTCAAGAGCATGCAACGAGAAGATGGTTCCTTTCAAGGTGACGAGTGGGGAGAGGTGGACACGCGTTTCACGTACTGCGCATTGAGCGCGCTCCGACTGCTCAATCGTCTGCACGAGGTGGACGTCGAGGGCGCGTGCGCGTACATCAACGCGTGTAAAAACTTTGACGGTGGGTTCGGGGCGACGCCCGGTGGGGAATCGCACGCCGGTCAGGTGTTCACGTGCGTGGGGGCGTTGGCGATCGGTGGACGATTGGATTACGTCGACGGCGATTTGCTCGGATGGTGGCTCGCGGAGAGACAAGTGAAGATGGGTGGATTGAATGGACGTCCGGAGAAATTACCGGACGTGTGCTATTCGTGGTGGGTGCTCAGTTCCCTGAGCGTGTTGGGGAAGACGCACTGGATCGATCGCGACGCGCTCTGCCGATTTATTTTGCGATGTCAAGACGTCACCTCTGGCGGCATCTCCGATCGCCCCGACGACGAGCCGGATGTCTATCACACCTTTTTCGGGATCGCCGGTTTGAGTCTCATGGGTCACCCCGCCGCGGTAGAACCGATCGATCCTTTATTCGCGCTGCCGAATTCAGTCTTAGCTAGGCTTGGTATTAAACCGTGGATCGAGTCGAAAGAATAGCTATCTCGCCGCTCCGCGTTTGGAATTGGCGGCGAGTCTGGCATCGCGCTCGAGCTCGTATTCGCGGAAGTCCGCTTGTTTTAAGAAATCTTGTTGTTCGCGGTACGTGCGACCGCCTCTCTGGTGATGCTGTAAATCCTCCTGCAGCTCGGAGTCGCCGTCCTTCACGTTGCGCCAATCCGCCTTGGTCTTGTCCATCACCGTCAGCTTTTTCGGTTGCATGAGCTCCGCCAAGACGGCATCGATGCCACCCTTGGCCAGCATCTCAACCCGCTTCGTGTGCGCCTTGGCCTCCTTCGTCCCCTCGACGAATTCCGTCTCCACCTCCACCATCTTACCCGCGAAATTCCTCGTCTCCATGAACCTCGCGTTCTCCTCGGCTTTGAGTCGCGTCGCCTCCTTCGTCGACTCCAACGCCTTCCTCGCCACCGCCCGCAATCTCTCCGACGCCTCCGACTCCATCGCTTTGACCGATTTCTTCTTCCCCGTCGATTTCGACCCCCCCTTTCTCCCCCCGCCTCGTCCGCGCTTCCTCTCGCCGCCGTCGCCGTCGTCGTCGTCCCGCAGCGCCCTCGTCGTCCACGGGTCCAATCTCGGTCGTCGTCTCGCCACGATCGTCTCCTCGCTCGGCATCACCGCCATCCCGCGCAAGACGACGGACGCGTCCACCCCCTCGTCCGCTCCCGCGCGCGACGTCCCACCCCGCGCCGTCGTCGTCGTCGTCTTCGATAACGCTTCCCACGCTCGAAGGGCGCGCGCGTTCGTCGACGCCGGGTGCGTCGGTCGCGCGTCGTATCGCTCGTCCGGTTCCTCCCCGGGACGAGCGATGATCTCATTCGCCAATCGTCGCGCGTACATGTCCACCGACGTCCGTCTCTCCCTCGCGCGCGCGTCTCGAATTGCCGCGCCCGAACCGTTCGAAAACGTCACACCTCGACGACGACGATGACGACGAAGAAACGCAAGGCGAACGATCGCACCGGGAACGCGTTCGACGCCGCGCTGGAGACGAACGATTTATTCGTCAATCCACCCGATTACGAGAGGGATTACCGCGTCGACGAGGACGCCGGGGTGCGATTCGTGGTGCCGTACTTTTTCGATTTCATCTGCGGCGTCAAGGCGCGATGGGCGGGGAAACGACTGTGTGAGCTGTTCGCCGAGGAGTTTCCCATGCGTCCGCGGGCGTATTACGTCAAGGCGCGAGCGATGGGTCGTCTGCGAGTGGAGGCCGGGGGACGGGCGAGCGATGCGGGAGCGACGACGAGCGGAAGGGACGGGGACGGGGACGACGAGGACGCGGGACACGAGGACGGGCCGACGCTTCGAGGGGGGAATAGGGTGCGACATTACGTTCACAGGCACGAACCGCCGGTGGTTTCGGATGAGGTGAAGGTGTTAAAGGTGAGCGATGACGTCGTGTCGGTGTGTAAACCGGCGACGGTGCCGGTGCATCCGACGGGACAGTATCGGAAAAATACGGTGGTGGCGCTTTTGGCGGCGGCGAGGAGGGATTTAGGGCGGTTACTTCCGATACACAGGTTGGATAAGAACGTGTCGGGGTTATTGTTGCTCGCGAGAACGCCCGAGGCGGCGAATAGGATGCGCGAAAAGATGGAAGCGCGAGAGATGCGGAAGGAGTACGTCGCGCGCGTGCGAGGCGTCTTCAACGACGGCGACGGCGCGTCGGTGACCGAGGAGGCGCGTTTAGGTTTCGATGGGAAGCGTCGCGTCGCCGTGTGGCGCGGGAAACCGGGCGCGGAAAATCTCGACGAACGCACGATGAAATCGTTCAAAGACGCGTCGACCACATTCACGTGGCTGCGCACGCTCGACGACGGCACGTCGCTCGTTCGCTGCGAACCGCGCACCGGCCGCTCGCATCAAATCCGCGCCCACCTCGCCATTCTCGGCCACCCCATCGCCAACGACGTCACCTACGGCGGCAAACTTACCAACCTTGATCGCGCCGCGCGCATTCAGCGCGTCTGCGACGTCTCCATCCTCGACTCGGACGGCCGACTCGTCGCCGACGACGCGCTCGCCGTCGATTACTCGCGACCTCGGCCGTCTCGCGAGACCACCGCCGCGCTGTGTCCACACTGTCCTCGAATCGCCCACGCCGGCGACGTCGCCATCGACCTCGAGGCCGTGTGGTTACACTGCGTGCGATACGCCGGCGACGGGTGGTCGTTCGAGTGTCCCCGACCTCCGTGGGCGTCCGCCGCGCCGCCGGAGGAGTCTAGATAAAAAGCGCGCCCTGTGAAAAACGACACCGTTCGCCGCACACCGCGACGCGCTCGCGACCCGCGAGTCTCGCGAATCGACGGACGCGACTCGCGCGCATCCGCACGACCGCGCGTTCGACGACGCGGGTCGAGCGACCGCGATGCGCGCGTCGACGGCGCGCGCGCCGCGGGCGCAGGGTCTCGGGCGCGCGGCGACGGACGGACGTCGACGCGCGCGCGCGACGCGCGGAGGCGCGCGCGAGGGAGCGAGGGGGCGAGGAGACGCCGTGATGACGTCGGCGGGCGGGAAAGAGCCGGTGTACCTGTTGGATTACGGCGCCGGGAACGTGCGATCGGTGCGGAACGCGGTGGCGGCCCTCGGGTTTGAGGTTCGAGACGTCAAGACGCCGGAGGATTTGTCGCGCGCGAATAAGCTCATCTTCCCGGGTGTCGGCGCGTACGGAAGCGCGATGGATATCTTGCGCGAGCGAGGGCTCATCGAACCGCTTCGAGAGTACGTGCGAAGCGATAAGCCCTTCTTGGGCGTGTGTCTCGGGTTGCAGCTCTTGTTCGACGGGAGCGAGGAGAGCGGCGGCGTGGAGGGATTGGGGTTGATTCCGGGGAGCGTGGGTAAATTCAGAGGCGAAGGATTGATCGTGCCGCACATCGGTTGGAATCTCACCAACACGAAAAAGTCGAGCGGGTTGATGGATGGGATGGAGAGCGAACGGGTGTACTTTGTGCACTCGTACCGGGCGACGCCGAGCGAAGAAAATAAGGATTGGGTGCTCGCGACGTGCGATTACGGAGGAGAATTCATCGCGAGCGTGCAGAAAGGAAACGTCATGGCGTGCCAATTTCACCCGGAAAAGTCCGGCGCCACCGGTTTGGGGGTGTTTCAACGCTTTTTAGAGGACGCCGAACCGACGGGTCAGTTTGGGACAGCGCCGAGCGCCGCGAACGGATTGGCGCGTCGCGTCATCGCGTGCCTCGACGTTCGTTCGAACGATAACGGTGATTTGGTCGTCACGAAGGGTGACTCCTACGACGTGCGCGAGAAGGACGAAGGCGGGGACGTGCGCAACTTGGGCAAACCGGTCGAGTTGGCGGGTAAGTATTTCAAGCAAGGCGCCGACGAGGTCGCCTTTTTGAACATCACGGGGTACAGAGACTTGCCGCTGACGGACGCACCGATGCTCGAAGTCCTTCGTCGCTCGAGCGAGACCGTGTTTGTGCCTCTCACCGTCGGTGGCGGTATCCGCGACTTCACCGATAGCAACGGCAAGTCGTACACGGCGCTCGAGGTGGCGAGCGCGTACTTCGCCTCGGGGGCGGACAAGGTGTCCATCGGTAGCGACGCGGTGTACGTCGCCGAAGAGTGGTACGCATCCGGCAAGGTGAACACCGGTAAGACGAGCATAGAACAAATTTCTGAGCGTTACGGCGTGCAAGCGGTGGTCATCTCCATCGATCCGCGACGCCAATACGTCGCCGACCCTTCCGAGACGAAGAATGCGTGCATCGAAACCTCTCGTCCGGGCCCGAACGGCGAAAAGTATGTGTGGTTCCAGTGCACCGTCAAGGGTGGTCGCGAAGGTCGCGATATCGGCGCGTACGAACTCGCCATCGCCATGGAAGCGCTCGGCGCGGGTGAGATTCTTCTCAACTGCATCGACGAAGACGGTCAGGGCAACGGGTTCGACCACGAGCTCGTGAGCTTGGTGTCCGACGCCGTCGGCATCCCCGTCATCGCCTCCTCCGGCGCCGGTTGCCCCGAACACTTCACCAACGTCTTCAACGCGACCAAGTGTTCCGCGGCGCTCGCTGCGGGCATCTTCCACCGCGAAGAAGTGCTCGTGAGCGAAGTCAAGGAGCACATGCAAACCAATGGCTTGCCCACGCGCGCGTGATTTCGCGTCGGTCGCGCCTAGCATTTTATCATTGTCGTGTCAACGAGATATTCTTTATATCAAATATTACACGCCTTGTCACGCAGAGCCACTACGTTGTCTCCCACTAATCGCAGCGCTGAATAAAGTATAAACGGTAAAACACGCGCGACGTCTCACTTTTCGTCGTCGTTGCACGCGGCGCGGACGTTCTCCTTGAGAATATCCGCCTTGGCGCCGCTCCACTCACCGATGCGTTCACCGTTACGGAAGAGCAAGAAGAGCGGCACCACGCGCACGCCCCACTCCTTCATCAGAGCGCGCGATTCCAAATCCGTGTCCCCCATAATCTTCACAAAAGTCACCTTGGGCAACTCCTCCGACAAACCGACAAACGTCGGGTAAATCATCTTACACGGTCCGCACGTCTTCGTGGAGATTTGCACCGCCACCAATCCACTCCCAGCCTCGGCGCTCACGGCTTCAAACTCCTCCTTATTATTCGCAAACTTGACGTTCCCATCCGTCTCACCCTCGCCCGCGCGCGCGACCGTTCTCGTCGCGCGTCTCGGCGATCGTCTCGGCGTCGGCGTCCGCCTCCCCGCCGGGACTCTCGTCGCGCTCGTCGTCTTCAAAACACTACCATTCGCACGCGCGACATCACACGCACACCAATCGTCAGTCCATCGTTCGCGTCACCCCACGACGCGCGCCCGTCGTCGTCCATCACCCCGCGATCGCGCGCCCATCATGCATCTCATTCATGCATCTCATTCATGCGTGTCATTCATTCATGTCATTCGTGAATCCATCCATCCATTCATCCATCGCGCGACCGTCCTCCATCGAGCGAATCCACGCGCATCGTCGTCGCGTCATCGCGCGCACCTCGCCGAGGACATCCTCGTCGTCGTCGTCGTCGTCGTCGTCGTGTGAACGTCGCGCGCCCGTCGCGTCGAATGCGATGCGATGCGATGCATGAATGTCCATTCGTCCGAGAATTGATGTCAATCGGATCGGTCTTTTTCGTGTCATTCTATGGACGCGTGTGCATCTATCTGTGCGTAGACGCGTGTGTCATACTTTGGGAGTGATCAAGAGGATGTGGTGTGTTTTTTGTGCACGTCTCGCGTCCTCGCGTCCTCGCGCCGTCTCGTTATCCAATCGCGTCGTCGTCGCGACGCCCGACGCGAGCGCGCGACGCGACGACGACGACGCCCACGATGACGACGATGACGACGATGACGATGCCGCCGACGACGACGACGCGCGCGATGGGAACGCGAGGCGGACGACGCGCGATGGGGCGCTCGGCGCGCCCATCGGTCCCGGGACGACCCTTCCCGACGACGACGACGCGCGCGAGCGCGAGCGCGAGCGCGGAGACCCCGCCCGCGCTCCCGTTCCGCGTCGGACACGGGTTCGATCTTCACCGTCTCGAGAGCGTGGACGAATTCCCCGATCTCAAGCTCATCATCGGTGGGATCGAGATTCCCCACGATCGAGGGTGCGTGGCGCACAGCGACGGCGACGTGTTGATGCACTGCGTCGTGGACGCCATCACGGGGGCGCTGGGATTACCGGACATCGGACAGTTGTTCCCAGACACGGATCCGAAGTGGAAGGGACAGACGAGCGATGCGTTCGTGCGAGAGGCGGTGCGGTTGATGGAACTCGAGGGGTACGCGATCGGGAATCTCGACTGCACGCTCATCGCGCAGCGACCGAAGATTTCTCCGCACAAGGATAGTATTCGGGCGAACGTGGCGAAGGTTTTGGGCGTGCACGAATCGGTGGTGAACGTTAAGGCGAAGACGCACGAAAAGGTGGATTCGTTGGGGGAGAACCGTAGCATTGCGTGCCACACCGTCATCATGTTGATTCGCGCGTGATGACGGCGTCGGCGAGCGGTTTTGTAATACTGAGCGGAGAGAGAGAGGAGCGTTTGGTGGAATGGACACATCGTACAAAAATTACAGCTAAGGGCGTACATATCTTTGCGGAGGGGAAATCGGGAGGAAGAAACGTCGGGGTGTTCGAACGCGACCGCGACCGCGACCGCGACCGCGCGCGCGTTCACTCGAGTCCGGCTATGTACGACTCGAGGTGATGGATTTCGCTTCTCGATTCGGCGAGCAGCGTCTTCAACACTTCGCCGATGCTCACGACGCCGAGCACGCGAGGTTTGATCGGTCCGCCGTTCACCGGATCGATCCCTTCGCTCGCAATCACGGGCACGTGTCGCAACCGATGTTTCGTCATCGTCTCCATCGCCGCCAAGACGGAGTCTCGCGGGGAGACGCAGACGAGTCGCGCGAATTTCGTCGACGCGTCTCGAAACGACGTCATCACGTCCCGAACCGTCGTCGACGCGTCCACCACGCCTCTCGCGACCGCGTTCAGGTAATCTCGTTCGGAAAAGATCCCGATGATGGCGTCATTCGCCGCCGATTGCGCGAGTTCTTCATCCGTGATCACCCCCGAGCGATCCGCGTCCAGCGCGTCTCGATCCATGACGACGAGCGCGCCGAGGTCGCACAAATGCATTTGGCGCAAGCCATCGAGGAGGTTTGAATTCCCATCGATCCAGTGCGATTTCCCGAACGCTTCGTGCGCTCCAGACGTTGAATCGAGTATATCCTCGACGATGGCGCAGTGAAACGACGCGTAATGCTGCGCCGAAGGATGTTGCGCGCGGCAGCGCTTGGCCGTCTGCGCCAGCACCTCTCGGCACAGACACGACGAATTCGACGTCGACGACGATTTCGACGCCATCGACGACGCCCCTCGCGCCGAGTCGTCGCCGTCGACGGTGTGATTATTTTCATGTGTCATCACCGCGCGCATCGATCCGTCCGCGCGCGTCGTCGTCGTCGTCATCGTCGCGCGTCGAGGCGTCGTCGTCGTCGCGCGTCGACACGCCGCGAACAGACGCGCGGTGGCGCGACGCGTCGTCGTCATCGCGACGGTGCGCGAACGAGCGCGCGAGTGGAGACTCGAGGCGGAAAGGGACGCGTGAAAAAATCAACGATCGATCGCGCGCGACGACGCGCGAGTTAGAGGTCGTCGAGGCGCGCGCGAGGGTGTCGAGACGCGTCGTCGGGGACATCCGAATCCGTTTCAACCGTCTGACGTGGCGGTCGAAGGGGCCGACCCGAGGGGTGTGACGCAACCCTAGGTTATCATATGTATGTATGTGCGGTGCGGTCAGAACCTACTAATATGTTTAATGTACGTATTTGGTGTCCGGTAAAAATATGGATCGCTGCGCCGCGTGTCCGAGCGGACGCACACACTCGTACTGTACGCGTTCGATACACGGTGCGTGGCGTGGATACCCGTGAAGAGTAAAAACCAAGCAGCACGCACGGGCACGCACGGCCGCACTCGGACGCGGTCGACGACGACGACGACGACGACGATGTCGCGCGCGTTCGTCGCGTCGGCGACGCCTCGCGTCGGTGGGAGGATCGATCGCGCGCGCGCGCCGGTCGCGCGTTCGCGCGCGCGCCGGACGCGTCACGCGAGCTCGACGTCGACGACGATGGCATCGACGATGACGAATGGATATCGACGACGCGCGCGGGGTTCGACGACGACGCGCGCGTCTCGTCGAGACGGTGACGTCGATCGCGACGCGTCGTCGTCGTCGTCGTCGTCGTCGGTGATGTCGGCGACGCTGTTCGCGAACGCGAAGCGCGCCGAGGTGCGCATCCCGGGATTCGTCGTCTTCGTCGACGTCGCCGACGCGACGAGCGCGCGGAGCGAACGCGCGGTGGAGGCGGCGTTACACGCGGGAGCGACGGTGGTGGCGCTTCGAATCGGGAAAGGGATGGATGGTACGAGCGGGAAGAAGCTGTACGAGGCGGCGGCGGCGCTGAAGACGCTCGTGCGGGGACGCGCGCGGGTGTTGGTGGCGGATAGGACGGACATCGCGACGAGCGCCGAGTTGGACGGAGTGGTGCTCACGGATGACGGTGTGCCGACGGTGGTGGCGAGGAAGACGCTCGCGGAGACGGCACTCGTGGTACACGAGAGCGAGAGCGCGGAAGAGGCGGAGAAGGCGTCCAAAGAGGGGGCGGATTTACTCCTCGTGCGCGACGTCGGCGTCTTGGACGCCATTCGACAGAGGGTGAGCGTGCCCGTCTTCGTCGACGCGCGCGACGGCGTCTCGGGGTTGATTGCGGACGGAGGAGCGGAGATGTTGGAAGAATTTGCGGCGAAAGGTGCGAACGGGGTGACGATTCGCGATCTCGTCGGCGACGACGCGAGCGAGGATGAAGGGAAGGTCGTCGCCGCGGTGGAGGCGTCAGCGCGCGCGTTGAGACAGAGCCACGCCGAGAACGTCGAGACGACGAACGGAGTTGAGACGCCGAGCAAGAAGAAGGAGTCGACGCAGGTTAACCTCGTCAGCGCGGGCGTCGAGGAGACGCTCGAGCGCGAGCGCGAGCTCATGAGTCAAATTCTCGACTTTTTGCGCGCCAACTGTTCGGATTTGGATGAAACTAAACTTCTCGCCGAGGCGCAAAAGGGATTGGAAGAGTTGTTCCTCGTCGTCATATGCGGTGAATTCAACGCCGGGAAATCGTCCGTGATCAACGCCATGCTCGGCGATAAGTTTGTCGCCGAAGGGATTCTTCCGACGACGAATGAGATCGCCATGCTTCGGTATGGCGCAAGAAAATCGCGAGAACAAACAGAGGACGGTTTCTTCAACGTCGATCTTCCCGCGGAGCTCTTGAAGCAGGTGAGCATCGTCGACACTCCGGGAACGAACGTCATCCTGCAGAGACAACAACAACTCACCGAGGAATTCGTGCCGAGAGCCGATTTGGTGCTCTTCGTGCTCTCCGCCGATCGTCCGATGACGGAGAGCGAGATTAAATTCCTGACGTACATTCGAAAGTGGGGTAAAAAGGTTGTCTTCGTCGTCAATAAAATAGACTTGCTCGATCGCGACGACGTCGGCGAGGTGGCGCAATTCGTCAAGGATAATGCCATGCGTTTGCTCGGCGTGACGGATCCCGCGGTGCTTGCCGTGAGCTCGAGAAACGCGCTCAAGGCGAAAAAGGCGAGAAGCGACTACGCCGCCTCTCCCGAATTCATCGAGAGCGGTTTCGGTGAGTTTGAAGAGTACGTCATGTCCTTCTTGGGCGGTTCCGGCGAGCGCGCGGGCGAAGCGCTGCGTCTCAAACTCTCCACGCCTTTGAACGTCAGCGAGTTGCTCCTCAACGCGGCGGAACAAATTCTCCTCGGCGAGGACGACGCGGCGACGGAGGAGTTATCCATGGCCGTCGGAGTGAAGGATCAGTTGGAGGGCTATCGCGTGGAGATGATCGCCGACGCCGCGGCGCAGCGCAAGGCGGCGCGTCAAGTCGTCGACACCGTCGTCAAGCGCGCCGGGGCGATCGTCGACGATACTCTTCGCGTGTCCAACGCCGTGTCGCTGTTCACCACGTACGTGCTCGGCTCGGACGCGAGCGGGGTGGAGGCGAGATACAAATCCACGGTTCTCGGCGATGCAGAGGAAGAACTCAGCGTCGCAGTGGATGAATTCTCCGCGTGGTTGAAGCGCAACAACGACGCGCAGTTGGACGCGTATGCCGAAGCCTTAAAGGCGCGCGGTTTTGACGCCTCCCTCTCCGACGCGAAGGACGCCTCAAGCGAAAAGACGTCGAGCGCGGTGGCCGAGAGCTTCGACCATGACTCGGCGGCGAAACTCCTCGACGAGGCCATCCGAAAAGCAGTCAACTCCACGATCGGTTCCGCCGGTGGCGCATTCGTCATCGCCTTTTTCGCCACCGGTTTCATGAATTCCTTTTCCGAGGATGTCTTGACGTACGCGCTCGCCCTCGCCGGCGCGTACATCTCCGTCCTCTCTCTCCCGCTCAAGCGCGTCGAGACGAAATCAAAGATCGCCAAGACCGCCGAAGCCTTCTTGACCGAACTCGAGGAAGCGTTGGAGAAGGAGTGCACCGACGAAGTCGGCAGAGTGACTCAACAAATCACGACGATGTGCGCTCCCTGGGAAGCCGCCGCGCGCGCCGAATCCGCCCGCGTCTCCGACTGTCTCGACCTTCGCCGTTCGCTCAAGACCGATCTCGACGACCTCACCCGCGACGTCGCCAATCTTTAGAATTCGCCGTCGCGCGCGCAGATTCATTTGTATTGTCCACGAATCTCATCCTTCGCTCGTCGTCGCCTCGTTCGCCAACCATCCTCTCCCACAGGTTTGCGCCCGCGCCCATTCCGTCCGTACACCGTCGCGCGCGGTGCACGTCGTCGTCGTCGACCGCGCTCTGCGTCGAGAGACGTTCAGCGTCCACCTTTGGTCGCGCGTTCGCGTCGCCGCGCGTTCGAGGCGCCGCGCAGCGCGCGCATGCATCGCGAGAGGGTGTCGGCCGCCGCGCGAGCCCGACCGACGAACGACGCGTCGAAACCGCGCGCGTTCGCGGCGCTCGCGCTCGGTGGCGCGCGCGACAGCGCGGTCGTGGATAGACGCGTGCGGTTCGTGCGCGCGAGACGGGAGGATCGACCGTTGGTGGACGAGGAGGCGCTTCGACACGTGGTGACGCTGAACGGCGCCGAGGAGGAGGACGCGCGTCGACGCGAAGTCGACATGTCCGACGCGCGAGCGGGCGCGCGAGGGATGAGCACGAGGGGGAAAGATAGGGGAGATGATTTATACGATACCGCGGACGTGCACATGAAGTGGACCTCGGCGAGGCGCGCGGGGGCGGGATTGGCCAACCTGGGGAACACGTGCTTTCTCAATTCGGTGTTGGCGTGTCTGACGCAAACGCCCGCGCTCGCGCATTTCGCGCTAAATGGGGAGCATAAACAGTATAAATCCGGCGGTTCGTTCAACGCGCTGTATGAGATCGGTGAACACGTCGCTCGCGCGTTGAATTCGAGCGGTCGGACTATCGCTCCGGCGGCTTTTGTGAAAAATATGCGAGCGCTGTCCAAAACTTTCAGAAAGGGTAGACAGGAGGACGCGCACGAGTTGGCACGGTGTCTCTTGGACGCGATGCACAAGAAGAGCGTAGAGATAGTTAAACCTAAGATATCGCCGAATTCAGCGCGAGCGGAGACGAGCTTTGTGTGGAAGGTGTTCGGCGGGAAACTTCGAAGCCAAGTCAACTGCAAGACGTGCGGCAGAAATAGTGAGACTTTCGACCCATTTTTGGATTTATCTTTAGAGGTTGGACGCGCCAAGAGCGTTCTTGGGGCGTTCAAGCTGTTCACGCAGGTGGAGGTGCTCGACGGCGATAATAAATACAGGTGTGAGGGGAAGAGTGCGAACTCAAAGAGTCACCTCACCAAGGCGTCGAAGCAGTTCACCGTGCACGAGCCGCCGAACGTGCTCGCCCTTCAATTGAAACGCTTCGCGTACGTGCCTTTCGGCCGAGGTAAGCTCAGTCATTTCGTTGAGTACCCCTTGGAGCTCGATATCACACCGTATCTTTCGGATGAAAGTCACGGGAGTAAGGGTAAAGCCGTGTATGATTTATACGGAGTTCTCGTCCACGCCGGAAATAGCTCAAACAGTGGACATTACTATTGTTTCACGAAGACTGCGACGGGTACGTGGTGCGAAATGGATGATGAAGACATCAATCCCGTGAGCGAAAAAGTCGTGTTGAAGCAACAGGCGTATTTGCTCTTCTACGCGCGAAGAAACGCGCCGGGGACGTTTGAAGAGTTGTGCAAAAACGTCCCGGACGGCGGAAGGGTGCAAAAGCAAAAGGGTAGCGAGAAGGAGAAGAAGATTGTGCCAAAAAAACGCAAAGAAGAAAAGAAAGAGGAAGCTCCCAAACCGGTCAAGAAGAAGCTCGTCGTCAAGGAGAAGCCAAAGATGGTCGCCGAAAAGAGCGAAGACGAGGCAAAGAAGAAGAAGGAGCCGAAACCTTTAGCGAGGGAAAAGACAGAGGAGGACACGGACGTGTCGCCTCGGGTCAAGACCTCGAAACTTTCATCTTCGAAGAAGAAAATGAAATCGTCTTCGCTGTCGCCGCCTCGGTCGATCGGGAAGGGAATCCGCTTGCGAGGCGTGCGAAGCAAGTCGCCGTCCGGGCGCAGTGCGTTCGATTCGGCGACGCGCGCGCTCCTGTACCGTCGGTTGAGGCGATTGAGCAATAGCGTCGGCGTCACGCTCGAGGACATTCCCGAGCTATCGCTCGACTCTCCGATGCGAACGAGAAACAGACCGAAACACGGCGCCGCCGCCGACGCCGCCGACGCGCGGGCCGCCGCCGCCGTGCGAGACTGGATGAACAAACCATCGCGATCCGCAAAGTGGGACGACGACGAAAACGCCGCGAACGACGACCGAAACCGTTCGAAAAAGCGAGGTCAAGGCGACGCGACCGGCATCAAGTCGTACTTGAAGTCAAAACGCGCCAAGCGTGAGTACGACGAGTTCGACGAGGAATACGACCGTGGCAAGATTCCCAAGCACAAACGAAGGAAAATGCGAGACACCGCCCCGCCTCTGCCCAAGAGAGGTTTCAGTAATCCGTTCCAGCGTCGTCAATCCGCCAAGCGTCGTTGATTCTCTCTCTTTTTTTAGCTAGAATGTGTGATTTTTACATCGACGCGCCTAATTCGTCTAATTCGTCTCCATCCCATCCTTCCCCGCGTCCTCCTCGAGTCTCAACCCCGCCCCCGCTCGCTCGACCATCGCGCGCATCTCGTCCAATTCCGCGACGTACTGCTTCAGCGCGCTCTCGAACAGCGCGCGCGCGCGTTTCCTCTCCCCCGGCCCCCTCGCCTCGGCCGCGAGCGCGAGCGTCCTCGTCACGACGTCCACCGCGCGCGTCGCCGCCGAGTCCTCGACCGTGGTGGTGGTGGCGGCGGTGGTCGTCGTCGTCGTCGTCGTCGTCGCGTCCGCGTTCGCGTCCGCGGTCATCGTCCCGCCGAACGCGCGCGTCGATCTGTCGTCGCGCATCGCCCGCAACCGACTCGTCACTCATTCGCTCGAGTCGCGCGCGCGCGCGCGCGCGACGCGCGCGACGATCGGTGAACGCGCGAGCGCGCGCCTCGTTCTCGCGCGAAGCGTCGTCGCGGACGATCGACGGTGGACGACGACGACGTCGAGGCGCGCGATCGGTTCGGGACGCGATCGCCGGGTCGGGACGTTCGGTCGTCGCGCGCGATGACGGAGCGCGCGAGCGTCGCCGCGAGCGGGATGCCGACGCAGACGTACCGTCGGAGCGCGCCCGTGAGGACGCGTCGAGGACGCGGGCGTCGGGGGTGGGCGTGGGCGAGAGGGAAACGGTCGAGGGGCGCGGCGGCGACGACGCTCGCGGCGGTGGCGCTGTGGTTCGCGTTCGCGCGAGGCGGGAGGCGAACGCCGATCGAGAGGGGGTCGGCGGATGTGCCTTCGTTACCTCGCGGAGGCGGTGACGGTGGGCGTCGCGATCGCGGGGTCGGGCGTTCGCGCGATGACGTCGTCTTCGTCGAGGACGAGGCGCCTCGCGAGACGCGACGAGACGACGCGCTTCGATGCGACGCGTTGACGGAGGAATGGGTGGAGAGACAGCGACGAGCGCACGCGTCGCGAAAGATGGGAAGCGATGCGTTGGATTTTCTGTATTTTTTACACGTGCCGAGAACGGCCGGAAGAAGTTTTCATTGGTGTTTTTTAAAGCCGGCGTTCGCGCCCAACGCGCTGTGCGGGAATCAGTACATGGGAGTGAAGATGGACCCGAGCGATCCGAGGTGTCACTTTTTAGCCACGCACGACGATTACAGTCTCGTCGAGCGGTTCCGCGAGCAGCCGAGGGTGGTGACGATGTTGAGAAAGCCGTCCTCTCGAGCGCTCTCATCGTACGAATTCAGCATAGAGGTGGCGGCGAGAAGTTTCGGGGTGGAGCCGAACGCGAAGCGCGTGAAAACTCGCGAGGTGTGGCCGTGGAATGTGCTCACGCGACACATGGATGCGTTACTTCGAGATTACAACACGATCATCAGAAAGGATAAAAGTCGAAAGGTGTCGATATCCGACGTGTATGAAAACGAGCTGTACACGCCGTTCGAGGATTGGGCCGAGATGCAAATGGTACACGATGACATTCACAACGGGCAATTTTGGCAAATATTAGGCTTAACCAATAACACCGACGAGAGCGTGGAACCGAACGCCGATGAATTGCGCAAGTGTGGCCTCTGGCGAGGCACCAAGGCGTCCAAAACGCTCATGGATTACGCAAAAGAAAGGCTGGAGAAAGAGATTGATGTCGTCGTCCTTCACGAGCGTCTGGATGAATCCATAGAGTTAGCGGCGCAAGAATTAAACTTACCGCTGGACTCTCCGGCGCATTTCGTCAATCCGGCGAATACGGATAGGGATTTGTTGCAGAGGAGAATCCAAGGGCTCGCATCGTCGAAGCGCCGCGACGACGTCTCAGAGGTTGTGGGATTCGTGTTTCGATTCAGCAAATTAACGCCCAAGGATTTGAACGAGAAATCTTTTAGAGAACAGTACGTGTCCGTGCTCTCGGAAGGCGTGGCCATGAAGTGCGGCGTATCGCAGGATAAAGTCGAGGTGTGGCCGCTGGACATCGACGGCGACTGGGGACGACGGTACGAAGGCTTTCACGCGCTCACGGTCACGTACTCGGAAGAATCCAAAGACGAAGACGCTTACGACGACATGGCCGTCAATGCGGACGCTCTGTTTGAGGTGCTCGAAAAAGGAACCGTGTTTGAGTCTATCATCCAGCCCAACGTAAAGGCAGATGAAACGTACGGCGACTTTGAATTGAGCGCGTTTGGACGAGGATCCACCGACGGTAAAACGTCCATGAAGCTGGCCAAAATTGTGAAACGAACACTCGGCGAACAATACAGAGTGTGCGAAGCGTCACAGCTTCGCAAGTACGGCCGTTTGCGACAAAACGCTCTCAAGCACATCGAGGAACGCATCGATGGTTCCTATGAAACCTTCAGCTCGGACGCCAGAAAACGCATCCCGCGTCGAGTCATCGATCGCGTGGACGAGCTCAACTTTCTCGACTACGAGCTCTGGGCCTTCGCCAACAATCTCTTCGACGAGCGCATGGTTCGTCTCAAAAACTCCCCCGACGGTGTTCCCTCGCTCCCCGAGCGTCGCTCGACGGATTTGCCCACCGCTCCTCCATAGACGCCGTCACACCCACTAGCATTGCAACGCGCGCGCGCCGCGCGCGAAACACCGCGCCGCGCCGACGACGCTTCCCTCGCGCGTCGCGCGTCGCCGCGTTCCCTCGCCTCCCGACCACCTGTATTCTATGTACCGAATGTCCGATTTTTAAAAATACGTAACCATGTCGTTGTCTTTGTGGACAGCGACGCGTCGCGTCGCCACACGCGAGCGCGGTCGACTGCGCGCGCGAGCGATCGACGAGCGCGTCGTGAGTCTTCTCCCCGAGGTTCCCTCGCGCTTTCGTTTCGATCGGCGCTCTCTCGACGCGCGAGCGGCCGTCGAGCGCGAATCTCGTCCGTCGTGTGGACGAGGACGCGCCGAGACGTTCGACGGTCGTCCCCGCGCGCGTTCGGACGCGCGTGGCGTGAAAGCGCGCGAGAAAGATGTCGACGCGAATGGTGGGCGTCATCGCGCGTTCGCGCGTCGCGGCGCGAGGCGTTCGCGCGCGACGAGACGCGCGAGTGAATTCGACGAGGAGACCGGCTCCGGGAACGCTCGCGACGACGCGCTCGACGACGCGCTCGACGACGCGCGCGGTCTCGGCGACGAACGAAGAGTGCGATTCGAATGAAATTGAAATGGATCGTCTTCGCGCGGAATTGGGCGAGCTCGAGACGAAACTGCGCGTGATGTTGTCGCCGTCGGAGAACGGCGACGCGCCGCGAGCGGCGGAAGTTCGCGCGCTGCGAGGAGAAATTACCGCGTTGAAGAGCGAGATTCGCGCGCGCGAGGCGTTCGGGACGGTCGATGAGAGGGTGTCGGCGAAAGGGCCGAAGATGAGGGTGGAAAAGGTGGAAAAGGTGGCGTCGTCCGAGGTGGACGCGGAGGAAGCGGAGATGTTGCGGGAGATCGAAGAGTTGGAGAGGGAGAGAGACATGTTGATGCAACTGCGCGCGCTCGAGGAGGAAAACGAACAATTGAGAAAGATTAAGGGAGATAAGGCGTCCAAGGCGGAGGCAGAGAGACGAGAGGCGCAGGCTGCGGCCGAGGCGAAAGCTGCGGCCGAGGCGAGAGCCGCCGCGGAAGCCAAAGCTGCGGCCGATGCCGTGCCCGCGCCACTGGATAACTCGGCCACCTCAAAGCTCCTGAATCGTTCCGTGTCTCTGCGAACGCCCGAGGAAAAAGCCGCGGCGTTGGAAGAACTCAAGGCCACCGCTCGAGCGCGAGTGAGAGCCGAGGTGGAGGCAAAGTTGGCTGATTTGAGAGCGCGCAACATTCTGAGCGCCGACGTCGAGACGACAGCCGAATTGACGCAGACCGTCGTCAATGCGTCCAAGCCGGGATCGACGCTCGTAGACATTGTTGAGGAAACGAAATTTGCGGATGAGGAGCGCGCCGCGGCGGAGGCGCGCGCGCGCGCCGCGGAGGAGGCGGAGGCGCGATTCGCGGCGCAGGCGAAGGAGAATGATTCGAACAAGTCGGTTGAAAACGATGAGGGCGATGTCGATGACGCCATCGACGTCGGTCTCGCGTACTCGCGCGCCGCCGAGGAAGCAGCACGCGCGGAAGCCATCGCCGCGGCGGATGCTGAAGCCGAGGCGCGGCAGCGAGCGAAGATGGAGGCGGAAGTCGCCGCCAAAGCTGCTGCCGAAGCTGCCGCCGCCGCGGAGCTCAAGGCGAAAGAGCTGGCCGTCGCCGCCGCTGAAGCCAAGGTGAAAGCCGCCGCTGTGGCTGAGATCACCCTCGAAACGCAAGTAAACGCCGTCGAGGACGCCAAGGACGACGTCGATGTCGCGCTCGACGAGCACCTTCGCATGGAGAGAGAGTTGGCTGATGAAATCAGAGCCGCGTACAAGGAGGCGAGCGAACTCGCGGCGGCCATTCCAATGGCTGGTAAGGATTGGGAGATTGCTCTGTGTGAAACGTCGTCGCAGTTTGATGGAGTGGCCAAGCAGTTGGATGGCGTCTCCCCGAAGGATGAGAGTTTGTGGACTTTGAATCCAGAGGAACCCGTCCCGGGCATGCCGGTGGCGGTGCGATACTGTCCCTTGAACAGACCTCTTCACGATAAAACAGACATTTTCTTGCACCACGGTTTTAACAACTGGAATAACGCCGGTAAGGTTCAGATGCAGAGCGCGGCGGATGGATTCTTCGCCGCGACGATTGATGTCCCGGTCACGGCGACTGTGTTGGACGTCGTCTTTAGCGATGGCCAAGGTTCGTTCGACAACGCCGACAGGGCTGATTTCCACGCCCCCGTTCGCAACGCATCTGAAAAGCTCGAAATCTCCAGAATGAGCGCTGTTTTGGAGCGCTTTGAGGAGCTCACCAGCGCTCGTTACGTCAAGGAGGAAGCCGACAAAATGAAAAACGCAAAGCGCGCGGCGGCGAAAGCGGAAGCGAAAGCGAAAGCGGCAGAGGTGACGATGAGGCAGCGCGAGCACGTGCTGTTCACGAACCCGACGAAACCCGAGGCGGGCAAATCGATGAAACTGTACTATAATCCTCAGAACACGTGTCTCAATGGCTCGGACAGAGTTTTCGTCGTCGGGAGCTGGAATAGATGGTCCCACGAAGAGACGTTCAAACTCCCCATGTCGGAAGTGCTCATCAATGGAGAAAAGCGCATGGAAGTTGAAATCACCGCACCGACGGATGCCTACATGATGGATTTCGTCTTCTCAAACGATTTAACCAATGGCGGGCAGTACGACAACCGCAATAATATGGATTATCACATCCCCATCGTCGGCGGTAAGGACGCCGCCGGCGCGCCGGTTGAAGAGAAACCTCTCCACGTCATGAGCGTGAGCGTCGAGATGGCCCCCATCGCCAAGGTGGGCGGTCTCGCAGATGTCGTTACGTCTCTGGGTCTCGCCGTGCAGGCTGAGGGACACGAGGTTGAGGTCGTGCTTCCCAAGTATGACGTCCTCAAGTACGATCTCATCGAAGATTTCAAAGAGGAGGAGGGATTCCATTGGGGTGGATGCTACAACCACGTCTTCAGCGGCACCGTGGAGGGAGTGAAAACGTTCTTCATCGATCCCGAAAACGGTATGTTCAACGTGAGCATGATTTACGGCACGGATTATCTGTCCATCCCGATGACGGATTCCGAAAGATTTGGATTCTTCAGTCGCGCGGCGTTGGAGTGGATGTTGCAGAGCGGACGCCAACCGGACATCATTCACTGCCACGATTGGCAGACGGCTCCGGTCGCGAAGGCGTACTGGGAGGATTATCATAACTACGGTTTGTCCAATCCCAGAATCGTCTTCACCATTCACAACCTCGATTTCGGTCAAGATTTGATTCGCGAGGCGATGGATTACACGCAAATCGGTACGACGGTGTCGAAGACGTACGCGCAGGAAATTTCCGGCCACGGTTCGATCTCTCACCAACTCGAAAAGTTCCACGGTGTGGTAAACGGAATCGATCCCGACATCTGGGATCCTCTCGATGACAAGTGCTTGCCCGTGTCGTTCGACATGAGCAACGTCGTCGAAGGCAAGGCGGCGTGCCGCGAGGCGCTCTGCGCACGAAGCAACATCCCGAACCGACCCGATGTTCCGATCATCGGCGTCGTCACGCGCTTGACGCATCAGAAAGGTATTCATCTCATCAAGTACGGGATTTATAAAGCGCTCGAGCGAGGGTGCCAAGTCGTTCTCCTCGGAAGCGCGCCGGATCCAAGCGTGCAGCGCGAATTTGAAGACATGGCCAACGCGTTGAAGCAAAACCATTTCAACGACGCGGCTTTGCACCTGTACTTTGACGAACCGTTATCGCATCTCATTTACGCCGGTTCTGACATGCTGCTCGTGCCTTCCATGTTTGAACCATGCGGCCTGTCGCAACTCATCGCCATGCGTTACGGCGCGGTGCCCGTCGTGCGACGAACTGGCGGTTTGGCGGACACGGTGTACGACTATGATCACGGCCACGCCAAGGCTGAGTGGGAGGGCATGTCACCGAATGGATTCCAGTTCGACGGCACCGAGGCGCACGACATCGATTACGCGCTGAATCGGGGTATCGATTTGTTTTACAATGACAGAGAGGCGTTCAGCGCCTTGCAAGCGAATTGCATGTCGTGCGACTTTTCGTGGAACAGACCGGCGTTGGATTACATTGAGCTGTACCACGCCGCACGAAAGTGAGTTTTTGTCGATTTCACGCGAAATCGCTATGTACTACCTAGCCCTAAGGTGCTACAGTGAATGTGTTGTAGTGGAAGGCGTCGCATCCATCACGTGAAATCCATCCCCGCGCCGCGTTTCAATTCACATCCAAACTTCGATCCCGCGCACACGTCGCACGCCGGCGCGCCCTCGTACACGTGCGCCATGCAGTGCCTCACGCGCGAATCGATCACCTCCGACATGAGCGGATGTAACCCGATGGGCGCCGATATTACATATTTCACCTCTGGGTGCGCCGCCGCCGCCTCTTCCACGAGCGCGGGAATATCCTCCTGCCAGTGTCTTCCCGGCGATAAGAAAAACGGCGCGACGACGACCAACGTCGCTCCTCTCTCCACGCATCTTCCGAAAGCCTCCGCGATCGTGGGCGGGGCTAATTCCATGTGCGCCGCCTCGACGACGGCGCGTCCCGTCGTCGCCGCGTACAGTTCCGCGAACCGTTCGAGCTGTTCGTTCGACGCCGCGCGCCTCGACCCGTGATCGACGACGACGACGCCCACGACCTCTCCCGTCACCGCGTCGTCGCTCGTCGAACTCGACCTCGAACGCGCGAACCGACGCGCGAGACGATGATGACGTCCGAACGCGCGCGTTCGACGCGCGCGCGACGTCGACGTCGACGCCGACGCCGACGCCGACGCCGACCGCGCGGCGAGACGCGCGCGCGTCGCCATCGTTCGAGCGCGCGCGGGGGACGGGCGCGCGACGGTGCGCGCGGAAGACGGTCGCGATGTGACGGTGGGGGTCGCGCGGACGCGGTCAGAAGATGTTGAAAAAAGTGTACCATTCTGAAGGTTAATAAAACGTGTCGTCGACGCGCGCTGGCCGTCGTTCTCGACGCGGAACGAAGATACACGTTAGGAAAACGTTATTGCAATGGGTCTATAATGTACTCACCGATCGTCGGCGTCGTCTACGACGCCTTCGGGACGGCGTCCTCGACGGCGCGGCGGCGTCCGCCGACGGCGTCCTCGACGCCTCCGTCTCGAAAATGTTCCGGCATGAGCGCCTCAAAGTCGTGCACGGTGCGTATGATGTGATCGGCGTGTTCGCACACGATGAGTTCTCCTCCATCCCTGGCGTGCGTGCCGACCAACACGTTGGTCCATCCCATCGCGCGCGCCGCTTTCATGTTGCTCACGCTGTCGTCCAAAAACAAACACGCCGCCGGATCCTCCACACCCGCGATTCGCATCGCCGCCTCGTACGCCTTGGGCGAGTGTTTCGTCTCAAATCCCACCGCGCGCACGTCGATGATTCCCTCGAACAAATCATCGATTCCCAACGCCGCGAGACACCGTCTCGCGTGCGCCGCCGCGCTCGCCGTGAAGACCCACTTCGGCGTCTCGATCCTCTCCAACATCCCTCGAAGCGCCTCATCCCGCTCAATCTCCAGCGGCACGTCGTGCGCACGAATTAGAAAATCATCCACCTCCCTCGCGCTTCGCAGTATCTTCTCCTCCATCAATCCTCGCAGACAGGTGCCGTACTTTTTGTACAGCGCGTACGCGGCGCCGCCGTCGAGCCCCAGCTCGCGCGTGGTGATGGATTCGATCTTCGCCGTCAGCGCGTTCGCCGTGCGCCAATCGTTCTTGTACAGACAGTCATCGCAGTCGAAGAAGATGACGCTGTGTCTGGCGCGCGCGCGGGAGGATCCGCGCTCGGCCGGGACGGGCGCGGCGGAGGGGACGGCGACGTCGTCATCGTGCGGGGACGACGTCGGGACGTCGGCGCGCGCGGCGGACGTGGACGTCTCGCGAGCGACGTCGGGGCGACGAGGACGCGTCGGGGACGGTGCGCTCGCGGTGGACGCCGCGGTGGACGCCGGACCGGTGACGGCGGTCATGCGTCGAGGTGTGCGAACGCGACGGCGAGGGAATATTAAAGGAATAGAAAAATAAAATAAATCAAAGGGTGGGATGGATGAATCAACGAACGCGAGACGAACCGATCGGACGCATCATTCGTGTGTCAAACATTTGTACCATGGGCGCGATGTCGTTGACGGTGGCGCGCCACTCGATCGCCTCTCGCGCGGCGACGCGCGTCTCGATGTGCGCCTGCGCGTCGTCGTATCGCCACAATTCCACGAATTGGTTCAATTTCCCGACGTCGCTGAATCCCATCCACACCAATTCCGCTTTTTTCTCTCGATCGGTGGCTAATTTGGACGGTAAACCTCTCGCGATGAGCTCTTGTAACTTGGGAATCGGATTGTATCCCAACTCGAGTTGATACCTTCGCCACTCGAATACGCCGTCGCCTCGAGTCGTCATCGTCGACTCGGTCTCCGCTCGACGCACGATGTCGTTCACGGGTAATCCCCCCGCCTCGGTCGCGATTCTCGCCTCTAAGAAAATCTCCGTCGTCTCGCTCATCGTCATCGCGCGCGTCGCCTCGTCTCTCGCTCGCCACGCGGCGTCCTCTCGCGCGGCGCGCGTCGTTCGATCGCGCGCGTCGTAATCGTCGTATCTCGACACCTCCGTCACCGCGTTGACGTTACCACCGATGTCATCGACGAAAGCGGCGAGAAATCCGGGGTTCAGACGCGTCGTGTCCGCCTTGGCGCGCGTCGTGACGTCGATGTAATCATCGAGACGCGACGGTTGGATGATGCGCGTTCGAATCTCGTACACGCCCGGAACGTCGACGTTAGGACGTTGGGACGCGGAGGCGGTGCGAGACGCGAATGTTCTCGCGAGCGCACGCGCGCGAGAGGCGGTGGCAGCGGACATGGCGACGGTGCGGACGCCGAAGAGTGTCGAGCTCAAAAGGCTCGAGGCGGCGTCGTTTGGTCCTTTGAGCTCGGGCGTCGTTCGGAGACGTTCGGTGGCGGTGAATTGGCTATAAACTGTACGCTTAGACTACAAGGTTTTTTCTTTTGTGGTTTTGTCGGGGTTTTTTGGCTTTTTTTGGTGAACCGCGTCGGTGTCGATCGAACGGCCCCGGCGAAGGGGCGGGCGGTCGAATCGTCCCGAGAACGCGCTTCGGGGTAATTTTTCTGGTACACGCGCGCACGAATGCGCGCTGTGTGCGCTCACGAGTGAGCGTGTGCACACGTCTTGATTTTCCTTTTTTTTGTTTGATTTTTGGTGTTGTCGCTCTCTCTCTTTGAGGGGCTAGTTGGGCCACAT
>MDTD01136955.1_pt1 | contig 29444 bp, 21 predicted proteins | sample 811221 | NCBI WGS metagenome assembly MDTD01 (sample SAMN05326646, study PRJNA326480) | marine metagenome | isolation source: seawater | place: Pacific Ocean: South West | collected 2011 | reverse complement strand
CTCGGGTTCGAACAACATGTCAAACTCCATGTCACCCTCGCGCGCGTCCTCGAACGTCGTCGTCGTCGTCGTCGTCGTCGTCGTCATCGTTTGAACATCGAGACGATGATGATGACGTTGATGATCGCGATGACGCGCGGGCGCCATCACCGTCGCCGCCATCGCGACTCCGACTCCGAGACCCCCGACGCGCGTCGGCGACGGATGAACGAAAACGCCCCGCGCTCCCTCGCGAACGAGCGCGTCGCGCGCGCGACGCTGACGTCCCCGACGATGTCATCATTCTTCACCCGGAGAAAGAAAGAAAGGAATATTCGACGTTTCGAATCATCGTCCACGTGGATACCACAAAAACATTCAAAGTACGTTATTAAAAATCATAGTGTGGCGGCACTTTCACCTAAAGGTGACGTACACTAAAAAGTGCACGATTCGCGGCGGAATCGGTCGGTCGACGCGCGACGACCTCGCGGTCGCGGGACTCGGCGTCGGACGGCGCCTCGTCGAGCGCGCGTCGGTCGTCGAGCGCGCGTCGGTCGTCGCGTCGTCGTCCTCGCGGGTGGTGGTCCCGTCGGTCGTCGGTCGTCGGTCGTCGGTCGTCGGTCGTCGGTCGTCCCGTCGGCGCATGGGCGGCGCGCGCGCGCGCGAGGAGGCGCGCGGAGGCACGAAGCGCGGACGCGCGAGGGAGGGGGAGAGCGATCGAGCGAAATCGTCGTCGGGTGAAGGCGCGCGCGCGAGGGGGGCGACGAGGACGACGGGAGGGGGGTCGTCGGAGTTTTCGTCGGCGTTCGCGGTGGAGGTGGACGGCGAGAGAGAGAGAGACGTCGTCGGCGTCGGGATCGCCGGGCGGGGGGTCGACTCGAAGCGCGGGGGAGGGCGAACGCGGGGGTGGGGAGGACGGCGTCGGTGAGACGCCGCGAAAGGTTGATTATTACGAGATTTTAGGGGTGCCGTTTGATTCGTCGGAGCAACGGATTCGAAGCGCGTACCTCAAGGCGGCGTTGAGAAATCATCCGGATAAGCACGGGGACACGGAGGAGGCGAAGCGGCGGTTTCAAGAGATTGGTGAGGCGTATCACGTGCTCTCCGATCCCGAGCGCAGGGCGGAGTACGACGAGGCTGCGGAATACGCCATAGACGATTTCGGCGTCGAGGAATATTTATTGCGTTTTCGAACCTTCGTGCTCACGAGTCAAGGGTTGTCCCTGGGCGCGCAGACGGGCGAGGAAGAGGACGTCGAGGTACAAGAAGAAATCGCGCAGTTTCTTGGATTTTCACCTCGGGTGTAGTCGGTCTTTCGGTGGCACGCGTCGTCGCTCCCGATGGCGACGCGGTCGCGCGTGCAAACGCGCGCGCGATCGGCGTGCACGACGTTTCGAGCGCTTCGAAGCGAGTGGGAAGACATTCGCGCCGACGCGCAGGACGCCATGACGACGATGGCAAACGCGTCCATCGAACTGGAGAGCGTCGGTGAGCTCGCGTTGCCCGAAACGATCGATACCGGCGACGCGAGGGACGGCGTTCGCGAGGCGTTGCGCGTCAAGCGTCTCGATGCGCTCGAACGCGCCAGAGCGCGCGTCGTCGAGTGTCGCGAAGACGTCGCGGACGTGCGCGCGGATTTTGGCAAACTCGCCGACGTCGATAGGTACTTCGCGTCGTCCGTCGCCGAATATCCCGACGACGGCGCGTTGTTCAAGACGCTCAATTTCGCCGCGTTTCGCCGCGCCTTTGGCGCCGCGGCGAAAATCTTCGTCAACGATTTGCTCGCCAAGGAGACGTTGATGGATAATTTCATCCGAGGGTTCCAGCGCGGCGCCTCCTTGGATCGCGAGTCCGCGCTCGCCATCGTCTCCGCCTACGCGCTCGACGCGCTCGTCGATCGAGACTCCCTACGCGAGTTCGACGAGCTCGTCTTGACGCGCGAGTTAGGGAGTTGACGCGCGAGTTAGGGAACGAACGAGTGAGCGACGCATTACGTTTATTCTTACATAGCAGCGGTTGGAATCATCATCAGAGGTGGTAGGTACAGTACGAATACGTCACGTCACACCTGCGCACACGAAACCAGCGTCGCGATAGAGCACACACACACACAAAAAAGTCTGATGGCCTTCACAAAGCCTTCACTACACTGCACTAACTGCGGTTCGAACGCAGGACCTTTCCCTCCTTAGTACGACGCGCGACGCGCGCGCTCGATGGGTGGTGTACTAAAGGAACGCTCTAACCACTGAGCTATAAGTGCGCGTGTTATATGAGACCGCGAGGGCTCGGATACATAGAATAGTCCATTTCGATCGATACCTCGAGAAACTTACGGGTCAGCGAGACGACCGAAGGATGGATCGATTCGATGGATTGATTGATTGACGCGTCGGCGTCGTCGTCGGCAATCTCCGTCTCTCGACATGTCGACGTCGACCCGCGCGCGCGCGTCGTCGTCTCACATGCGTCGAACGTCGAGTCTCGAGGACGTGCGCGCGTTCGTCTCGCACTTTCCCGACCATCTCTCCTGGCGCGCCGAGCGAGAATCCTTCGCGCACGAGGCGACGCAGTACGCGCTGTGGATCCCGTTCGCCGCGCTCGCGCGCGCGTGTGGCATGCGCACGCTGTCGTATCTCTTCTGTACGTGGTTCGTGCTCGGGGAGTTGATGTTGGTGTACACGCACGAGGCGCATCGGAAAGTTTTGCGCGCGCTCCGGTGGTGGCACGTGTCGGCGGCCATCGCGTGCGCGGCGGCGGCGGCGGGAGGACCGCCGACGAGGGAGACGTTCGGGCGGTTTTTCGTGGATTACGTGTTTTGGGGAGCGATTGCGATGGCGTGTGTGTTTCCGTTGGTGCCGAAATCGTTCAGGAGGGACGTGCCGGATATGGTGTATTCGTTGGGGTTCCTTCCGAGGAAAACGGCGCGCCGCGGCGGAGACGGCGGAGGAGGAGATGAAGACGCGGTGAGGGACGAGTAGTGGTGGGGAAGCGCGGGAACGAACGCGATGGGTGACGACGCGGCTAGACCACGTGCGACGACGATGACTACTTACTTCAATAGTAATTCCTCGGTTCTAGACTACAGTACGTACGACGACGACTACTTTGAATCCATCGTGCTCAATGACAGTAATTCCTCGGTTCTCTTCTTCATCAATGCCTCGGTGAACTCATCGAGGGTGAAACCGTCCATGAGCGCCTTGACGTCGGCCGTCGTCGACGCGGCGCCGTCGAGTCGATGATCCTTGACGCGACCCTGCGCGAAGTTGTACGTGCGAATCCGTTCGCTTCGATCGCCCGTGCCGATGAGCGAACTTCGCAACTCGGCGCGCTCTTTCGCGAGTTTCGAACGCTCTCGGTCGTACAGTCGGGATTTCAACACCGAAAACGCCTTCGCCTTGTTTTTGTGTTGCGAGCGCTCGTCTTGAATGACGACTTGAATCCCCGTCGGAACGTGCGTCAGACGCACGGCGGAATTCGTCGTGTTGACGTGTTGCCCGCCCGCCCCGCTCGCCCGCATCGTGTCCACGCGTACGTCCTCGTCGCGTACGTCCATGTCCACCTCCTCGGCGTGCGGGAGCACCGCCACCGACGCCGTCGACGTGTGCACGCGCCCTTGCGTCTCCGTCTCCGGCACGCGTTGCACGCGATGGACGCCCGATTCAAACTTTAATCGACCGAACGCGCCGTCGCCCAAAACCTCGGCCGAAGCCTCGCGCACGCCTCGTCCTTCCGTCTCGGAGACGTTCAAGACGTCGAAGCGCCACCCGCGCTTGCGTGCGTGGAGCGAGTACATGCGAAACAAGTCGCTCGCGAAGAGCGCGGCTTCGTCTCCGCCGGCGCCCGCGCGAACCTCGAGAATGGCGCCTCGATCGTCGGCGTCATCTCGAGGTAAAAACAGCGTTTGGAGCGTCAACTCAGCGTCGGGAATGCGAGCTTCAATCTCTCGTAATTCCTCGCGCGCGAGATCGGCGATGTCCTCGTCGCCGTCTCGAATCAACGTCTCGAGCGACGCGCGCTCGGCGCGAAGCGACGCGACGCGCGCGTACGCCTCCACCACCGGTTCGAGACGACTGAGTTCCTTGTTCGCCGCGATGACGTCGTCCACGGCGACGCCTTCGGATGAAATCAACGCCACGAGCTCGTCTCGACGCGCCGTCGCCGCCTCGCCTCGCGCGTCCAACGCCGAGACGGAGGCGGCGGCGGTCGAGTACGACGCGCGTCGCTCGACGTGGGCGCCTATTCGAACGAGCGACGCCTCGCGAAACCTCGGCGCGATGAGTTGCGCGCCTATGGGTAACCCGGTGACGCGCGATCGCCCGACGGGTATCGACATCGCCGGCGCGCCCGCGAGCGACGCCGGCGTCGTCATGACGTCGGCGGCGTACGTCTGCGCCGGACTCAACGCCTCGACGTCCTCCAATCTCGGCGCCGTCGACGCGCTCGTGGGCGTGAGCAAGACGTCCACGGCGTCGGGCCCGCGAAACACGCGGTCGAAATCGTTCGAGATTAAACGTCGAACGATTTGCGCCTTTTCAAAGTACTCGGCGGCGCGTTCGCTGCTCAGCGCGAAGGCGCCGACGGCGACGCGTCGACGCGTCTCGAGTCCAAATCCGAGCGTTCGCGCCTTGGCGACGGCGGATTGGAAATCACCGGCGTTTAAAAATTCCTCGCGCGACATGACCGGGGTGAGATCACCGTAGCGAATGCCATCGTATCGCGCGAGATTACTCGACGCCTCGGCTGGGGCCAAGACGTAATAACACGCCAACGCGTCTCTCGCGCGAGGCGTCGAGACGCGCGTAATTTCCGCGCCGAGCGATTCCATGAGACGTGCGGTGGCGTCCCACGCGTCGTACACCTCTTGAGTTAACTCGGCCACGGCGTATTCTTCGGGAACGCCCACGCGAACGCCCCTGAGCGGCGCGTCAGCGTCGGCGTCGGCGTCGAACGGGGCGTCGGCGTCGAACGCCTCGCGCTCAAACGCCGCCGCAAGCGCGTCCAACGCCTCGCATCGAGGCACCGTCGTCGAGTCCAGCGCGTCTTCCCCTTGCATCGCCGCCAACACCACCCCGGCGTCGCGAACTGTGCGCGCCAACACGCCCACCGTGTCCAGAGAACTACAATACGCCACCAATCCGAATCGACTCACGCGTCCGTACGTCGGTTTTAATCCCACCGTCCCGCAATACGCCGCCGGTAAACGCACCGATCCACCGGTATCGCTTCCGAGCGCGTAAAACGCGCTCCCATTCGCGACGCACGCGGCGGACCCCCCACTCGACCCCCCACTCGATCGCGCACCCTTCCAAGATATCGGATTCGTCGTCGTCCCGCCCAGCGACTCGACGCCGCGCGTGTGACTTCCCATGCCGAACTCGTCCATGTTCGTTTTCCCGAGCAACACCCCCCCCCGCTCTCGCAATCGCGCGATCGCGCTCGCCTCCACCGGTGATCTATACCCTCTCAGCACCGCCGATCCCGCCGTCGTCGTCCCCACGGACGCGCACAGGTTATCCTTCGCCGCGAACGGGACGCCGTCCACCGCCGACGCCGTCCCGCCGGACCCCTCCGACCTCGCCCCTTCCTCCCGTCTCGCGTCCGACGCGCGCGCGTCCGCCAACCCCCGCCTCGCGTGCGCGTCCACGCTCCCTCGGTCCCCGACGAACGCGCGCGAGACGAGCGCGTCGACGTCCGCGCGTCTCTTACACTGCGCCCACAAATCCACCGCCGTGAGTTCATTCGCGCGAAGCGCGCGCGCGGCGTCGAGCATCGCGCTCGGCCACGACGGCGAAGCCCTCGACGCGAACGAACGCGCGGTCGAGGACGCGCGACGCATGGCGGAAAAACGCGCGCGCGCGCGCGCGCGTCGCGCTCGACGACGACGCGACGCGTCGGTGAGTGTGGCGACCGACCGACCGATTCGCGCGCGTCACCGCGCGTCGCGTCATGACGCGCGTCGTCGCGATTCGCGCGCCGATCCCGGTCGTCGCGACGACGCGCGAATCGGTCGATCGGTCGGTCGGTCGCGCACCGCGCGCGTCGGCGTCGTCGGCGTTCGCGTTGGCGTGCGCGATGACGATGATGACGATGACGACGGCGCCGTGCGCGGCGACGACGACGGACGATGACCCGATCGAGCCGTTCTCGGTGTACGGCGCGGTGGAGAAATCCTTCTCGGTGAACGTCATGGACGAGAGCGGGACGAAGATCGTCGGACGGAGGCGAGGGATGAGCGCGGAGGCGTGCGTGAATGTCATCGCGGCGTCGAGAGAAAACGGGAGAGGGTTACCGCCGACGGCGACGCGACGATCGGCGTGTTCGAGGGCTGAACGGTTGGGGGAGATTAAAGATGGGAAGGATATTCTGAGGGCGTGCGCGCCGGCGTGTCGAGCGGCGTGTGAGAAGGGGTTGGGGGAGTACGAGAAGGAACAGCGCGAGACGACGGGATTCGGATTGAACGCTCGCGCGAGGGAAAAGGTTCGAAAGGCGTGCGTGGTGACGTGCGGGAAGGATTGCGCCAAGGCGGGGAAATCGTATGATTTCATCATACCGTTTCGGTTCGACTAGATGTGTAATGTAATAACTTACAAAATGGATCGACGACGTACCGCGTCGTCACTCGTCGTCGCTCGTCGTCGACGATTCCAGCGTTTTTAAGTGTTCGGCCAACGCGATGGCGTACGCCTCTTTCGCCTCCTTGGCGTTGCGCTCGTACGCGGATTTGCGGTCGGCGTCGAGAGCCGCCCATCGTTCGCCGAGCGCCTTGGCGACTTCGCCGACGGTGAACGACGGATTCTCCGTCTTGACAGCGGCGCGTTCGTCCGCAGAAAACGCGAAGAATGCGGAGAGAGGTTTCTTCATCCCGGGGACCTCTGGTTTCTTTTCCTTGGTCTTCTTTTTCGTCTTTTTCGCCTTCTCCGCCTTCGGTTCCTTTGGTTGCTTCTTCTTTGTCTTTTTCGCGAATCGTCCCCTCGTTCGCGGCGGACGCTCCGCCTTTTTACGCAACAACTCGACGGCTTCGTCAAGAGTGACGTTTTCCACTGAACCGACACGTTTCAATACGCTCTTACCGATCGACGCGTTCACGCCATCGCACGCGACGTAATACCCAAACGGCCCGATGTTGACGGAGACGGGCGCCGCCGTCGCCGGGTGCGCACCGATCTCCTTCGGGTACTCAAACATGCCGAGCGCGTCCTCGAGCGTGAGCTCGGCGACGTTCTTGTCGAGATTCGCGACGCCGACACGTCGAGGCGCGGGTGGCTTTTTCGGCTTTTTCGGTTTCTTCCCATCCTCCGTCGGCGTCGGTTCGGGCGTCGGCTCTTGCACGCCGAGCTGCACGTACGGACCGTACGGACCGAGTCTCAGAGTCACCTCTTTGCCCGTCTCTGGATCGACGCCGAGCGTTTTCGGGTACATGACGGCATCATCGCTCGACGACGACGACGCGAAGTCGGGATCGTCCGTGTCGCTCACGATGGCGCCTCGAATGGGGTGAAGTGGGTGCGTAAAGCCGCATTCGGGATACCGACTGCATCCGATGAATCCGCCCGCCTTGGACGGTTTCAATCCCAACCGTCCAGTCTTACAGCTCGGACACCGTCGCGCTTCCGTCACAACGTCCTCCTCGTCGGAGTCGCTTGCCGAGGATGTCGAGGAGATTTGATCGGGATTGACGTGCACGTGACCGTCGTACGTCGCCTCGCCGAATAAATGTTGTCCGAGCTTTTCGTCAAGCGCATCTATGACCTCGCTCACGCGAAGGTTGGAGAGCGAGGAAATCTTATCCTTGAATGGTACCCACCACTCCTCGAGCAGAGGTTTCCACTGCACCTGTTCGCTCGTGATTTCGTCGAGTTTTTCCTCCAAGTCGGCGGTGAAGCCGTAATCGACGTACGTCTCGAAATAATTGGTGAGAAATGCCGACACCAATCGCCCTCGCGTCGTCGGCACGAGCGCCGCGCCCTGCTTCACCACGTACTCGCGCTGCGCCAACACTTTGAGAATCGGCGCGTACGTGCTCGGTCTCCCGATGCCTCGCTCCTCGAGTGCCTTGACGATGGAGCCGTCGGTGTATCGCGGCGGCGGCGACGTCTTGTGCTCCGTCGCCTCGCACCCCGTGGATTCGTCGTCGTCTCGACCCGGGACGACGCGCAGTCCTTCGCCCCCGTCCAAGACGGGTAACCACGCATCGTCTGACGGCGGTGGCGCGTCCGGTCTGGACGCGCGATACGCCGCGAGGTAGCCCGGAAATTTCAACCGGTGTCCGTTCGCCTTGAGCTTCAAATCGCCCTCGGCGGATTCAATCTCCGCCGCGATTCGATCGGTGAGCGCCGGGGACATCTGTGACGCCATCGTTCGCGCCCAGATGAGTCCGTACAATCGCGCCTCATCGCTTCCGGGTCCCAATTGACGCGCGACCTGCGCGGGAAGACGACCCGCGTTCGTTGGTCGAATCGCCTCGTGTGCCTCTTGCGCGTTTTTCTGCTTCTTTTTGAAATATCTCGGAGACTCCGGAACGTACTCCTCCCCGAACACCTCTGTCGCCGTCGTTCGGAGCGTCTGGATAGCGTGCGGGGCGACGTACGTGCCGTCGGTGCGCATGTACGTGATCAAACCTTCACCCGTGCCCGCGCCTTCGTAGAGTCGCTGCGCCGCCGACATGGTTCTCGACGCCCCGAACCCGAGCTGTTTGTTCGCCTCTTGTTGCATCGTGGACGTCGTGAAAGGAGGTCCGCTCGTGCGTTTCGCCTCACTGTGTTTCACCTCGGACACACGCAGGCTGTCGCACGCTCGAACGCGTCGCGCGTACGCATCTGCCTCTTCGCTCGAGGCGATGGTAAACTTTGCGAGCTTGTTTCCGTCGACGTGCGTCAACGCGGCGTCGAACGCGGACCCATCTTTGGTCGCTAACGACGCCTTCACCGTCCAGTACGGTTCGCTCACGAATGATTCGACCTCTTCTTCGCGCTCGCTCACCAATCGGAGCGCCACGCTCTGCACGCGTCCCGCCGACAGACTCACGCTCGACGGCAATTTTCGCCACAACAATCCTGAAAGCGTAAACCCGAACAAATAATCTAACGCCCGTCTCGCCATGTACGCGTCCACCATCGGCGCGTTGATCTCTCTCGGCGATTCCACCGCGCTCAGCACCGCGCTCTTCGTGATCTCCCCGAACGTCACCCGTTTCACGTCTAAATCGTCTCGCAACAACTTCTTCTCACGCAGCACCTCCAACAGGTGCCAAGAGATCGCCTCACCCTCCCTATCCGGATCAGTCGCCAACAACAGTACGTCCGTCGTCTTCAGCGCCGAGATTATGTCTCGCATCGCCGCCTTTTGCCTCGTCGTCGACGTCCACGTCATCGCGAACGACTCGTCCGGTCGCACGCTTCCCTGTTTATTCACCAAGTCTCTCACGTGTCCGTAACTCGCCAATACCTTGGCGTTCGCCCCCAGGTACCGCTCGATCGTCTTCGCCTTGGCGGGGGATTCAACAATCATCAGCGTCCTCGCGTTCATCGCGAACGCCGCCGCCGCGTTCGACGCCGACCCGCCCGCCCGCCCGCGCGTCCCGCGTCCCGCCGCCGCCGCCGCCGCCGCGAACGCCTCCCCACCACCGCGTCTTCCCTCGCCGCTCGCGCCGCGCGCGAACGCGCGCGCGCTCGACGCGATCCATCCTCGCGCCCCGCGCGTCGTCATCCCCATCGAGGCGCGCGCGCGACGCGTCGCCGTCGTCGAGGTCGCGGTCGCGGTCGCGCGCGACCTCGACGACGACGACGCGCTCGGCGCGCGCGCGCGCATGCACGCGACGCGCGAACGCGCGCGCGCGGACGAGAGCGACGACGCCGCGGTCGAGGTCGCGCGCGCGACGACGGCGACGCGCTCGATGCGCGCGCGACGCGCGTCGACGACGACCTCGGGTCGTTAACTGAGGGGCGAATTCCCGCAGAGTTCGACGCGACGCGGCGCGACGCGACGCGAGATGTTCGCCGCGAAACCGCCCAAGTCGCGAAAGTACGGGCAGCCCATCTACGCCGGGGCGTGGTTGGACGACCGAACCGCGCTCGTCGACGGTGGGGGTGGGAAGAAGTCGAGCGGGATTCCCAATCGAATCTTGATCGCGGCGCTGGAATCGACGGACGGACGGCGCGGATCGACGTGCTTGGGCGAACCGGAGGCTTGGACGCACACGGATGAAGACGCGCCGCAACGACTCGCGGTGCATCCGAGTCGAGAGCACGTCGTGTGCGCGTTCGGGGGGACGCTGGGGGTGTTTCGCGCGAGACGCGAACGACGCGAGGGCGGCGACGGAGGGCGCGCGGATTCGAACGGGGCGTCCACGTCGGCGTCGTCGAACGAGGCGACGTGGGTGATCGAACCGAGCGTAGATTTGGGATTGCCGGCAAGGGTGAGCGTGACGCCGGACGAGAGAGAGATTAAGTGCGCGGCGTTTAACGCCGACGGCGCGAGGCTGGCGCTCGGTTTGGAGAGCGGCGAGGGAAAGATTTTATCGTGGCCGTCGTTGGAGGTGGAGAAAGAGCTAGGCGCGCACGAAAAAGGGGCGGTGACGGATATCGCGTGGGCCCCCGATGGCGACGGATTGTTGACGACGTCGGCGGAAAACGCGACGACGAGTAACATCGGTCGCGGCGCGGCGGTGTGGAGTCTCGAGCGAGGCGAGCGCGTGCGCACGCTCTTCGACGAATCCATAGCGAAGAGCGGGGCGAGAAACGTCGTGTTTCGAGGCGCGGCGTACGGATCCGGTACGAACGCGTCGACGAACGTGGCGTGGACGGGCGTGAACCTCGACGGCAAGGGCTGGGTCGTCAAGTGGGATTGCGCGACGTGGAAAGTCGTGAGCAAGGCGCGAATCTTCAAGAATGAGCCAATCTCTGGATTCGCGGTGAACACACAAGGCACCCTAATCGCTGCCGGTAGCTCCGAGGGCGAGGTCAAGGTGGTGGACGCCCAAAAATTCACCCTCATCAAGCCCGTGAAGAAGGCGCACATGATTTTCGTCACCACCATGGCGTGGAATCCGAAAGGAAACGTCGTCCTCTCGGGATCCGCCGACGCGAGCGGACTGGCGACGAAAATCGACAAGCAATCCTGGACCTTACGTCTCATCTTATGGTTCACCGTGCTCGTGATTCTCATCCTCGCCTGGGTGACGCTCCTCTCGGCGCTCTTTCCGGACCCGCTCGCCAAGGCACTCGAATCCGGCGACTACGCCAAGGCGGCTCAGGTGGTCGCGGATTACTTTAGCGAGGGTAAAAATCCGGCATCCGTCGCCGAGACGATCGAAGAGGTCATCGAGGACGCCGCACAGCACCTCGCATCGCGAGACGAGTTGTGAGACGCTTCTTCGTACGTACTATTTCGCATTCTTCATTTTACAATACACGCGCCCTTCATCCATTCATCCATCCTTTCCACCCCGCCCCGCGCGCTCCTCCGTCCCTACTTCTTCTCCTCGCTCCCATTCCTCCCCGCCTCGCTCGCGATCTCGTGTACGCTTCGCTCCAACTCGTCGATCCTCGCCTGCACGTCGTCGATCTTCGTGATGATCGCGTCGCTCATCGTCTGAAACCGTCCCTGCATCTGTTCCAACAGATTCTTCGTGAAGGCGGAGAGTTCCTCCGCGGTGACGTCCTCGCCCGGTTTTCGAGTTCGAGTCGACGACGCCATCGCGCGTCGTCGTCGTCGTCGTCGTCGTCGTCTGGTGCGGTGATGATGGACACCATGCGTGAGACTCACGCTCGAGTCCTCACCCTCGAATATTCCACCAATCACGACTCACCACCGAGTCCCTTTGCGCCGCCAATGCGATTCGATTCGATCCGATCGATCGATCGATCGATCGCGGCGCTTCACACCTCGAGGTGTGAAGCCGACGGAATCATGTTCGCCTCCGCGCTCAGACGATGCGCGTCGTCGACGATGGCGCGTCAACAGCGCGTCCGTGGGTACAAAGTGGCCGTCCTCGGCGCCGCGGGTGGGATCGGACAACCGTGCGGGTTGCTCATGAAGATGAACCCGCTCGTCACGGAATTGTCGCTGTATGACATCGCGGGCACGCCCGGTGTCGCCGCGGACGTCGGACACGTGAACACGGCGGCGCAGACGAAGGGGTACGCCGGTGAGGGTGAGTTGGCGGAGGCGTTGAAGGATGCGGACGTGGTCATCGTCCCGGCGGGCGTCCCGCGGAAACCCGGAATGACGCGGGACGATTTGTTCGCCATCAACGGAGGAATCGTCAAGGGATTGGTGGAAGCGATCGCGGATAATTGCCCGAAGGCGATGATAAACATGATCTCTAACCCGGTGAACTCGACGGTGCCGATCGCGGCGGAGGTGTTGAAGGTGAAGGGGAAGTACGACGCGAAGAAGCTCTTCGGGGTGACGACGCTGGACGTCGTGCGCGCCAAGACGTTTTACGCGGAAAAGGCGGGTCTTGAGACGGCGCGCGTCGACGTGCCGGTCGTCGGTGGTCACGCGGGTATCACGATTTTGCCGTTGTTCTCCCAAGCGACGCCCAAGGCGAACAACTTGTCCGCGGACGACATCGACGCGTTGACCAAGCGCACACAAGACGGCGGCACGGAGGTCGTCGCCGCCAAGGCTGGTAAGGGTTCCGCCACGCTCTCCATGGCGTACGCCGGCGCTCTCTTCGCCGACGCGTGCTTGCGCGCCAAGAACGGCGAGGCGAACATCGTCGAGTGCACGTACGTCGAGTCCAAGGTGACCGAGGCGCCGTTCTTCTCCTCCAAGGTTACGCTCGGCCGCGACGGCGTCGACACCGTCCACGGTCTCGGCGCGCTCAGCGACTACGAGAAAGCCGCGCTCGACGCCATGATGCCGCAACTCCAAGGCGAGATCAAGAAGGGTGTCGACTTCGTCAAGGGCGCGTGAGCGCTCGAATCGCACTTCCATCGCACTTCAATTAATAATTAATACTTTCACACACACGACGCTTCCCGTCATTCTCGCTACTCTACTCGCACTACACTACGTATAAATACAAACGATTATACGCCGACGTGTCCACACCCCCGCTCGACCGCGCGCGCGTACTCTCGAAACTCTCCGTCCGCACGAGTCTCCCGCCCCACGTCTCCTCGGGCATTTTAAATATGTACGTCACCACGCGCGCGCCCGGTTTTAATTCTCGTAACAATTTCGCGCCCAATTTCGCGTTTCCCTTGGGCAATAAATACGCGAAAACCACCGTGGCGTCCTCGACGTCGACGTCGAACGCGGAGGCGAGCTCGACGCGCACGCGTTCCTCCTTCGCCTCGGCGTTGGCTGCGTTCGGCGCGTCGCGTCAGTCTCCTCGTCGCGCGCCGTTCGAATCGATCCATCTCGACGCACCTCTCGCCGCGCGTTCGCGCGCCACCGCGCACGCGCGCGCGTTAATCTCCACCCCCACCGCGCGCGCGCCGCGCTCGAGCGCCGCGGCGACGCACACGCGTCCGTCGTTGCATCCCAAATCGTAGACGACATCCTCGGGCGTCACGTCGGCGAACTCGAGCGCGCGGGTCACCATGAGCTCGGGCGTGCTGCTCACGGGACCGAGGTCGTCGGGGTCGTCGGTCTCGACGCGGCGCGCGGCGGCGCGCGGGTGTTCGTGCGAGAGCATAGCGCGCGATGATGTGTGGACGGTTGGCGTCGAGCGAGCGAAGGAACGAAGGAACGAAGAAACGAATGATGCGCGTTCAAGACACGTGCGTGCATCACGACAAACAACTATTTGACCCTTCTCACCATTGGAATCGAATCTCGTGCGCGGCCTCGGTGGCGCCGAGATCGACGGCGAGTTCGCGCGTTCGCGCGTTGAATCGCGTCGGGACGCTTCGTCCGTCGATGACGACGGACGCCGGCTCGGACGACGCGTAACACACGAGCTCGCCGAGACCGTACGCGCTGACACTCGCGGTGTTCGCACCGATGTCGACGCGCAAGACGGCGCCGCCGCCGTTGTACATGGCGCTCAGACCGATCGCGGCGAATTCGAGGTCGCCGCAGCGAAGCACCTCGGCGACGGTGAAAATGTCCCACTCCTTGTGCGGGAGCATGATGGACGTGTACTCCTTCAGTCCGAGCACCCGCACGTCCCCTCGACGGTACGAGCGCACGACGAAGGAGACACTGCTGGCGCTTCGCGCCGCTATGCCCTCGATGTCCCGCGGGCACACGTCCGCCGTCGTCGGCGCCACGTGCTTGGTGTGCGCCGCGAATTGGTTCACCGCGCGAGACCAAGACGCGCCCTGAATGTTAAACACGGCGACGACTGAGTTGACGAAATTGCGATTCCACACCTTGAGCGCCGTGCGACCGTCTCTCGTGACGTCTCGGAATAGGCAGTCGCGCGTCGGACGACCGTGTTGTCGACATCGAAGCACGCGTCCCGAGGGAAAGACGAGTCGGTGCAAGACGTCAAAGTCGTGCTTGCCCGGGTGGTCGCTCACGTACACGGGACACCCACCGATCGCGCGCGCGGCGGCGTGGAGACCGCCCGCAATGTGTTTACTCTGAAACATGTCCCAATCCGGGACGACTATCTCGCCCATGAAGATGGAGTTGTACACGACGTTGGCGATGTGCACTGTGTGGCTCGCCTCGTTGGCGGGATAAAAATCATCGCTCGCGCGAGCCAAAGCACTCGATTTGAAGTTATAAATGTTCTCCGTGGAGTGACACATGCAATTGATGATGCCGTTTTCGGGAAAGTGCGCCCGAACGGACTCCTCGAGCGCCATGTGCACGCGCCGGGCAAACGCAGGCCCACCGCCGTTTTTATACCCGAGCGCGCCGATGACGGCTTGCGCGTCAACCTTGACCCCGTCGACGTTCGACGCCGATAAGTAATCGTGCGTGACGACGTAAAAATGCGCTAAAGTCTCTGGACTCGGGACGCCAACGCCGCCCACCGTGAGCGGATCCCACGCCTGCGAAGGTTCAACCGTCAACACGCCTGGCGTGTGCCGAGGATACTTCATCACCGACCCGTACTTGGAGACGTTGTCCTCGTCTGGGTGAATGCCACCCCAATACCCGAGCAGCGCGTGCCAACAGTAGACGTATTCAACGCCGAATTCATTCTTAATCTTGTGCACAACCTTGGCTAACCCATCCACGGACTCCGCCTCCGGTAACAGGTTCAACTGCGACGCGCGCGGGCTCGCGGCGCCAAACTTTCTTCTAAAAAACTGCGGCAACGCTCTCGTGGAGAGTGAGTTTTTCATCCCTTGACCGATGACGTGAAGCTTTTGAAACTTGTGATTCGCCTTGACGGCGTACACGCGGTGATTAAAGTGACTCATGCTGGACACCACCACCTTCATCGTGTGGAAAAACACGTAATTCACCAACCATCTAAACACGTGCCACGTCACGGATCGAAACCGACTGGCGTGCACGCGACTCCAATAAAACGACATGACGAGCGCGGCGAAAAACCCGGGAGGCGGCGACGCCGACGTCGTCGGTGGCGGCACGATCTCCGCGTTCGGATCTGGAATCGACGTCTCCTTCGAACTCACCTTTCGATAATTCCTATCCGGCAACACGCTCTGCCAACCGTCGTCGATGATGACGAATCTCGCCGGCGTCCCTCCCTCTTGTAACGCCTTCACCCCGAGCTCTATTCCATCCGGCGTCACGTCCGTGTAAAACGCATCCCACGTGCACCACCCGAACACGTCGACCGTCTCCGGCACCTTTTTATTCTCCAACAACTCAAACGTTCCCAACACGCGTTGCGTCTCTACCATCGCCTTGCGAATCGCCTCGTACGGAGACGACGCGCGCGCCATCACCACGACGTTATCCACCTCGATCGCGCTCTCCTCATCGCAATTGCTCTCAACCACCATCCACACCTCACCCTTCGCGCTTCCCTCGAGCGTCGTTCGAAAGATTTTCTCACTCGTCGGCAACGCGCACGCGTACCCGTCGCCGTCCCCCAACTCGAGCAGCGCGAACTGCGTCTCCGCCGGGACGTCCTCCCCCCCCGTCCCCCACGCCGGGGTCATCCACCACAGTTTACACCTCGCGCTCGCGACGAACGCGGTGGCGCACATCTCTTCGCACAGCACGACGCGGTGTCGCGCGCGCGCGCGGTCGGCGCGCAGATGAAATCGCACCACGTCCGACCCATCGCCGTTCGCGTCGTCGCCCTCTCCCTTTCCCGCGCTCGCGCTCGCGCTCGACGACGCGCCGTCCCCGAACTCGACCGCGATCCTCGGCCCGAGACGACGAAACACGTCTCTCTCCCCGTCCACCACGCTCGCGCGGTCGCCTCGCACGCACACGCGCATCGCGTCGAGATGTCATCAGATGTCATCCGCCTCGCGCGCGATCGAGTCGATCGAGTCGATCGAGTCGAGTCGATCGATCGATCGGAACGATGGTTCAAGACGGTCGGTCCATCGATCGATGGCGTCGATGGATATCGATCGAGTCGCGAGGGGCGCGTGGGACGGTTTTGATTGGATGCGATGTACGTGACGAGTCGTGACCTGTGGATGTGTCCCCTCCCCGACCGACGAGAGGCGAAACGACGCGACGACGACGACGACGACGACGGGAGAGGGACGACGGACGGTGAGGACGAAAGGGGACGATGCGGGACGATGGGAACGTGTGCGAGAGACTCGAGCATCAATTGCGTCAACTCGAGACGCGCGTCGCGAGCGAGACACGAGCGGTGGAGGCGTCCGAGGATGCCATCGCGAAGGCTGCGCTCGAGCTCGAGCGAGAGCGGCGAGAGCGAGAGGAGAATACGGAGCGTCTGGGTGCGCTCGAGCGAGAGCTCGCGGAGGCGGAGGAGGTGTTGAGAGCGGAGGAGCGACAGGCGCGCGCGGGGATGGAGGCGGAGAGAGAGGCGCTTGAACAGTTGGAGATGGCGAGGGAGAAAAAAGCAGCCGAGAGATTGAAGAGATTAGACGACGCGCGACGAGCCATCGAGAATGAGGAGGCCATGCGGCGGGCGATGCTCGATCAGTTGACGTTGATGCGACTGAGCGATGAGATTCGCGAGCTCAGCGCGCATTTTGGGGGGCCGTGGGTGGAGCCAGATCTGAGCGACGCGCCGGAAGAATTGCTCGACGCCGTGCGCAAATTGGTGCGAGCCAGACGAGAAAACGAGGCGATGCGCGAGGATCTGCTCGCGCGAGGGGCGGAAAAGATGACTGATGAGTGATACATTGGTGTGCACGCGTGTTCGGCGAGACGAGACTCGTCTCCGAGACATTGTTCACAGTTTAGTTTAGTTTTTGTTTTGACGCTCTTGGTCAAAAAAGAAATTTTTCGGAAAGAATTTTTTGAATGAAAGTTACAGGAAAAATATAGGTGGCAGTCGCCACGAGACCGAGAGTCTCGCGACGTCACGCCCCCAGCTTATAGTCGTCAGATCCATCTGAACCATCAGAAGTATCATTGGATGGAACCTTTTTATCGTCAATTTTCGCTCGCGGCGCGTCAGCACCGAAACCAGCGTTGGGGTTCGCCACGAACCCACTCATACCCACGATGGGGGAGGTGTTCGGCGCGCACATGTATCCCAGCGCCGCCGCTTGCATGATTGATGCAAAGTACGGACTCAACTGCTCCGGCGCAATTGGGACGCCGTAGGGCGCAACTTTGGCGGTCGGAATGTAAGGTATGGCCGATGCATTCGTGCCGTCCATTCCTCCTAATTGTGTGAACGCGCCCTTCTTCGCTGCGTTCCCGTCGGCTATTTCTTGTCTAGCTCCTAACTTCTCCCCTGCGGCGCCCTTGGCGGCGCCTTGAGTTCTCGTCGCATTACTCGGCATGTTCGCGGGCACGTGCGGAGGCATCCCGGTTGGGTTCACCGTAGTGCCCATCACCGCCGCATTGTGTTGCCACATATTGGTGAGGAAATTGATGTAGTTGACGAACTGTTGCGGATTGCTCATCTGCGGTGGGTTCTGAGCCCCCGCCGCGGGATTCGCCATTCCAAGATACGGATTCATCATGTTATGCATAGGAAACAATCCGGCCTGCGGGAACATGCCTGCCATGGGAGGGGGTGAAATACCGAAATAACTCGCGCGTATGTCCTGCTGCAGGTTGTTCTGCATCTTATCGGACGCCACGGAGAGCACCGCAGCGACGGCGGCGGACGACGACGCGTTGGCGATGGCTTCGGCGTTATCGCCCAACTCCACCATCTTTTGCTCCGTCTGAATGCTCTTACCGGTGCCACCGGAGTTCCTATCGCCGCTTCCTCGACTCGGTTGCTGCGAGGTGGCCTTTTTCGGATACGGGTGCGCCGGCTTCCGCTTCGGCCGCGCCGGCGGGATTTCAATCTCCAACTCGCGCTTATCCAAACCAGTCTTCGTCTTCTTATTGCCCCCGGCGGCACTGGCGCTCGCGGCTCGTTTTTTACCATCACTCTGTGCGTTCCCATCGCCGCTTCCATTCGCCGCTCGCGCGTGTTGTTCCTTTTGCAACTTGGAAAAAAACTTTTGCGCGTGCGATCGAATCTGCACCGCCGTCTTCGTCCCGATGTGCGCCTCAATCTTCCTCCACGCCCGTCCATACTTTTTCAACGACTCCACAAACAACGCGTGTTCTTCTTCACTCCACTTCTCGCGTTTCTTCGTGATGGTGTACGGTTTCCTCACCTTTACCGGCGCCGCGTCTTGCGCCGCCGCCGCTGCCTCGACCGCTGCCTCGACCGTCGTCTCCGTCCCCGTCTCCGCCGTCTCCGCCGTCTCCGCCGTCGTCCCCTCCACCGTCGATTCTTTCACGTCTCGACCCTCACCACTCCTTCGCGCGCGCGCGCTCGGCGACCCACTCATCGCGCGCGGAGCCTTCTACAATCGATATCCCCACGACGTCCCTCTTGAAAAAATCCAAAAAAGCACCAAATCCACCCTCGAGTGCACTTTTTCGTCCACCGGCGCGTGCCGACGCGTACCGTCGACCCGTTCACGCGCGCGCGTCCACGGGCGAGCGAGCGCGACGAACGATCCACGAGCGACGATTTTCCCTCGATTTTCCCTCGATTTTCCCTCGCGCGTCGCGCGTCGCGCGGCGCTCGCGCGTCGAGATTCACCCGCTCGCCTCGGGATTCTCGCGGCGCGGGAAAAAGCCCCGCGAAATCACCGGCGCGAATGAACGAAACGTCGACGGTGACGGTGACGGTGACGGTGACGACCTCGCCTCCGCGCTGAATCGATCGTTTCGTACGTTTTCTCGCGTCGAAACGCCTCCGCGCCTCGCGTTCGCGTCGCGCGCGCGTCGAGACGAATCCACGCCTCGCCCTCGCGCGCGGCGCTCGCTGACGCGCAAACGTTCGTCGCCGACCGAAAAATCGGGGTTTTATCGTTAGGCGCGGCGGGGGGGACTATTGACGGTTCATGACTCGACGCACGCCGGTCGTTACGCGCGCGAACCATCCTCACGAGACGTCCGAAGATAGGGGGCCGAGAGGGGGGGTCAATGGTGGATTCGACGGGTGAGGACTCGAGGCATGGGTCGTGAACAGTGAATGATGTGACTCCCAACCCGGTCGTTCGTGAGAGGCGCGCGGTCGCGCGCGCGGCGCGAGAGGGGCGCGCGCGCGCCGTCGCGTCGCGTCGCGCGGACGGGCGATGCATCGCGCGCGGTGGTCGTGTTTGCGTCCGACGTGGTCGGCGTCGACGGTTCGAGACGTCGAGGATGAGGATGAGGAGGAGGATGGGCGACGGATGGGCACGGGAAGGCGATTGCGATTGGGCGCGCGCGAGGCGCGGGCGGAGGCGGTGGCGGATATTGAAACCTTCGGAGGTACGGTCGAGACCGGGTCGACGGTGGACGCGCGCGCGGCGGTGCGTCGCGCGGTGCGCGCGCTGGGGGACGGGGACGCGGCGCGCGCGGAGGAGACGTTGGCGCGGTTGACGCGCGGGTGCGACGAGTGCGCGCGACGGGCGGTGTTGCCGAAGCGACGGGACGAGGTCGTGGACGCGTGGAGACGCGTGGCGGCGTGTGGTGATGCGTTTGAGCGCGCGATGCGTCCGGAGTGCGCGGAGGCGGTGTTGGAGATGACGGAGGATGGCGCGCGCGCGTTGGAGACGGCGAAGCGAAACGCCGACGCGGCAACGGCGTATTTCGAAGCAGTGGCGTGCGTGTACGGCGTCGAGAATGCGCGCGCGTTGAACGCGTACGGGCGATTGGCGAGCGTGGACGCGTTCGAGTGCGCGGATAAAGCGCTCGTGTTCGGCGTCATGGATGTGTTTCAAGGGTTGGCGACGAGCGCGCGAGGCGAGGAGACGCGCGCGAGTCTCGAGGCGAGCGGGGCGCTGAGAGATTTCATCGCGAGATCGCTCATCACCGCCACGGCGCAAGAGAGCGAGTCGTCGCTCGATAAGCCGATGACAAAACGGTTTTTCGCGTTTTTGGTCGAGGTGTTGCGCGCGAAGGATGAACGTTTCGCCGCGCTCGCCTTTGAAGGAGTGCGAGCGGCGTCGGCGCCCGTCGTGAGTCGACTGTGTCTCTCGCTCGCGGGATCCGAGCTGAGCGCGGCGGCATTGTATCAAGAGATTAAACGATTAGAGAACGGTAGAGTAGCCTAGCGTATTCATAGCTTAGTACTGTAGTTGTTAAAAAATCAAATACACGAGAATTCATCCGCCGCGAGCGAGACATTGGTGTCTCTACCAAAAATAGCGAGCGTCGCCTCGACGGATCCGTCGTCGTTTCTGGCGACGATGACGCCTTTGAATCCTTTGAACGGACCGGTGTGCACTTCGACGCGCTCGGAATCGTCGACGCTCGCCTCGCGCGAGGATGTCGGACGCATGTCCCCCGCGTCGGCAAAATCCTCGACGAGGTTGCCGCGTTCGGCGGCGACCACATCTCGTGCCTGCGCTCTCGCCTCATCGCGCTCGACATCAGCCTGCGTCTTCACCGTGGGCACGCACTTGGCGATCATGCGCGGGATTTGGTCGTCCATGGTCAACGGTTGATTCAATTTTTCGTACTTTTTCTTTCCGAATCTCGAGCTTCCGCCCGTGGCGAACCCTCGAACGCAACGCATCTCGTCGAACGCGTCCATGAGTTCCTGCGTCAGCGTGCACCGCACCAACACGTACCCGGGCTGAAGCATCTCGAGCATGTTCTCCTCGTCCACCATCTGACACAGTTCCAGATCGCTCTTCCCCTCGGCGTCTTCCTCTTTGACGTAAAACTCTTCGTTCGGCACGCGCGGGACCCACACGACGACGTCGTCTTGCCCTCGCGTCAATCTCGTCCCGTTCAACAGATCGATCGCCTCTCTCGCCTGTTCCTCGCGATACTCCGGAGTCTCCAACATGAACCATCCCTCACCGCTCACGGAATCCGACATGGCGCGCTGCACGACGAATTCTCTCGCCACCGCGCTCTCGCCCGCCTGCTTCATGCGCTCCACCTCTCGCGTCGTCTCCATGATGCTCTTTTTCGCCCCTCGTCGTCCCACCCTCGCCTCGTTCGCTCGACCACCTCCACGCCTATCTCTTCGCATCGCCCGTCGCTCGCTCAGCGCCTCCGCCGCCGCTCTCTCCGCCAGCATCGCCGCCTCCGCCTCCGCCGCGTGCGCCTCCTTCGCCGACGTCCCCGCGTCCTCCGCCTCCCATCCCTTTCTCACGCGCTCGACGAGTTCCGCCTTCTTCCCCGTCACCGGCAGCGACATCTCCCGCAACACCTCTCGCAGTTCCGTCGCCTTGAGCGCGTCCACGTCCGGCCTCTCGCTCTTCGCGCGCGCCTTCGTCGTCTCCCGCGCGCGTCCCGGCGGCGCGCGCACCGTCGCGCGTCGTCTCGCCTCCGCCCCCGTCCCGCGCGTCGCTCGCCTCCACGGCGCATCGCGCGACATCACGCGCATCGTCCGCATCGTTCCTCGCGTCCGCGCGACGTCCGTCGTCGACCCTTCCGCGCGCGACGCGAAATGAACGAATGAAATGAATGACGTGCGTCTTCCCGCCAAAATGGAAAAGATCGTCGTCGTCGATCGTCATCGGTCGACGGTGGTTCCGAATCGCGTCGCGCGCGATGTCGCGCCGGGCGAACGATGACGCCGCGAGCTTCGACGTGACCTCGCGCGCGTTCGCGAGTCCGCCGGCGACGCGCGGGAACCGAGAGACGACGATGATGTACGACGCTCGGGACGCGGCGCCGAGGAGCGCGTCGGCGCGCGCGACGCCCGCGCGCGAGCGCGGGGAAGGAGTGAATCGGTTGAATTTCGACGGGGAGGACGTGCGAGGGGCGTTGGATCGATTGGCGTTCTCGAACGCGGTGAATCAGGTGACGGGGGCGTTCTCCGAGGCGCTGGACGACGCGAGCGAGGAGATTGGAACGTACGCGTCCAAGGCGTCGGAAGCGTTGGCGAGGTTTCAGGCGGCGCAGCACGCGAGTCAGTGGAATCCGATAGAGAGTGGGGTGTCGATGCGACCGACGTACGTCAAGGTGCCGGTGCAGACGGTGGATCAGTTGAAGTTTTGGGAACGCGACGACGTGCGCGCGATGAAGATGGCGCACCTGGAGGAGAAGCGGCAGATTTTGGATGAAAACGCCGGTTTGCGCGCGTTGATGGGAGAGGAGGCGAGCGATGTCGTGCGAGAGGTGCGAGAGACCGAGGATGGGGTGAATCGAGCGCTGTTGTTGGCGGCGGTGGAGGAGATCACGAAGCTGAAGACGCGCGTCGCCGTGTTGGAGAGCGAGGCGGCGAGACACAAGGTGAACCAGGGCGGATACGGCGGGATCGCGTCCATGATCGGTGGTGGGGGGTCTGGATCTGGGGTCGACGCGGCGCAGATGCAAAAGCTCACGCGCGAATTGGCGCGGTTGGAGGAGAATAACTCGCGCATGACGTGGATGTTGGGGGAAAAGGAAAAGCAAATCAAAGAGGTGCGCGCCAAGTACACGGAGAGCGCGGCGTACGCGCTGCGAGAACAATTGCAAGAGTGCATGGAAGCGCTCGAGGTGGCGTCCAACTTACAGGGCGAACAGTTACAGTACCTCGAACGTCACGCGTTGAGTAAATTAGAGGAGTTGGATGATCAGATGTGCGACGTGCAGCTCATAGCCGAGAGTAAGACGGAGCACCTGGCGCAGTTGCGCACCGTCATGAAACGATTCTTCATCGACGGTGACGAGGGTTCGGTAAACGTGCTGACCTCGCTCACGGGATTTCCCGCGAACGAGGGGCGTCAACTCGTCGAAGCGCGTCAATCGAGAAGCATCAGCGGTTTTTTGAACATGATCGGTTCCAGACTCTCGCCGGCGGTGAACGCGGCGTCGTCCATGATCGTGGCGTGCGCGCCACCGACAACGACGAGTTCCGACGCTGAGCAAGCGCTCAAAACGCTCGGCGTGGAAAAGGACGGCGAGGCGGAGACGGAGTCGAAGGATGAGGACGGCGAACCGACGACACCACCGGCGAAGGAGGAGGCGACGAAGGAAACCGAGGAAATCGCGGACGCGTCGAAGAAACCCGACGACGAAAGTGCGGCGCCGGCGAAGAGCGAGGAAACGGCGAAAGAGAAGAAATTCGACCCACCGGTTCCCGAAAGACGTCGCGCGGCGAAGAAGAAAAAGGCGGGTTTTGTCGGATTCGAAGACCCCTCTCTGCTCGAGAAGGAGCAAGCCGAGCGCGCGAAGAAGCGCCAACCGCTTCCCCAACCCAAACTCAAGGGGAAAGCCGCCGAACGCGAACGTGCCCAGCGCGCGCAACCGCGCGCCGCCGAAGGCTTCGCCGGGTTCGGCGACGATCCCGACGCGTCCTCCGACGAAGAATAACAATCGCCGCCGCCGCGGCTTTCGCATTTGTAGACTCGTTAAATTATCACTACAGTACACCTTCGCCCCTACGCCGTCTTCGCCTCCGCGACCTCCGTCGCTTCATCCTCCTCCTTCGCCGCCTTCTCCTCATCCCCGACCATCGGTCCGTAATATTCGGGATCGAGCAACATGCAATCGCGCAGCGCCGACGTCGTCTCGAAACAAACATCCACGAAATCCTCCCCTCGCTCCTTCGCCGCGTCCACGCACGCCTCCCACGCGATGAACGCCTCCTTACACGACCCACCCTTCATGTACTTACAAAATCCACACTCCTCCTCCTCCTCTTCCCCCTCCTCGTCGCCGTCGCGCGTCCCCTTTTCATCATCCGCGCGCGCCGTCGGCGCGGTCGCATCCTCTCCCTCTCTCGCGCCCTCGTCCGCGTCCTCGCGCGCCGCGGACGCCGTCGTCGACGACATCGCCGTCGCGACTCCACCGGGGCGTGCACGCGACGTCGTCGCGTCGTCGACGAGGTGTGACGCGTCGATCGCGATTCCCTCACATGATGGCGCCGAGCGACGCGGACGCGCGGTCGCGCGCGTCGCGATGCGCCGACGCGCTCGCCGCCGCGCGCGCGGCGACGAGCGAGGACGACGCCGCGCGCGCGATCGAGGCGTGCGCGGCGATCGCGATCGAGCGCGGCGACGCGAACGAGAGCGAACTCGTCGAGGTGGCGCGCGAGGCGTTGGAATTTCGTGGGGACGCGTCGACGTCGACGCGTCTGGCGGTGGCGCGCGCGTGCGAGACGCTCGGACGCGGACGGGAGGAGTTTCTCGCGCTCGCGCTCGAGGTGGCGCGAGAGATAACGCGCGACGAGCGAGGGGCGGTGGCGAGGAGGGCGTGCGCGAGCGCGAGCGCGTTGTTTCGCGAGGCGTTGATCGTGAGCGCGGTGAAAGGGAACGCGGTTCGGGTCGTCAAGGCTGTGAGTAACGCGTGGAGCGAAGCGAACGTGACGATGGAGGGCGTGCGCGCACTCGGTGTGGTGGAGGGAGTGCACGAGGGGACGCGGATGGCGTGCGCGAAGACGATGGAGTCGGCGATCCTCGCCTTGGCGGGCGAAGGGTGGGGCTCTAACGTCGTGAAACCGGGGCACAAAACGCTGAATCTGGAGACTATGATGTCGGAGAGCGTCGCACTGAGCGAAGGGTTGCACGAAATGCTGCGAAACGTCGGTGAGAGGGCGAAACCCACCGGACCGTTGGCGCTCGTGCTCGTCGCCGCGTTGGGGAACCTGAGCGTGAAGAAGGCTGAACTCGCCACGGGGTGCATGCCGGTGTTGATGACGTACGCGAAGGCGCACGTCGCGCGGGAGAAGGCCGAGATAGAGGCGAAGGAACGCTCGTCGTCGTCCACGGCGAGCGTGAGTAAGGAGTTGAAGAGCGTGTTGCTCGACGTGTTGAGAAACGGTCCGAGACAAGCCGTCGAGGGCGGTATGATGAACGAAATCTCCACCGTGTGTCGAGAGTTGGGCGCGGGCGAGGCCGTGGACAGCGCCCTTCGTCATCGCGAGCGCACGGCGCACGCGTCGGGGGAGAAGCGTTCAAACTTTTTGACGCCGACTGGCGGAGGATTCAAACGCGCGCGCCTGCGAGAGCAAGTCCCGCCGCCTCCGCCGCCGATCGTGGCGGCGCCGATGACGGAACCGGGCATCTTGCACCAGATCCGCGTCACTCTCGCGACTCTGGTCGGTCGCGCCGATCGATCCATGCTCGACGCGTTCGTGCAGCAGCTCGCGCCACCCGCGTTGGCGGATGCGATTTTAGCAAACCTCTCGCACTTGCCGCCGGCGAGTCAATACTATCTCGCCGGTCGCGGGGCGAACGCGCCGCGTCCGCCGCCGCCACCGCCCATCTCCACCATGATCAACGTACCGGAGGCACCGGAAGAGCCCGCTGAGCCGTTATCCGTCGTCGTCAAGGTTGAAGAGCTCGACGCCGAAGTCGCCGAGGCGTTTAGACTCGAGGCGATTCAGCGCATGCTCGCCGTCGGAAGCGCCGCGGAGGAATACGGCGGCGGCGAGAAACTCACTCTCGCCGGGTCGCTTCGAAGCTCTCTCCTCGCGCGGTTAGCCGCGTCGGGCGCTGCGAAATCCGCCGGTGCGTCTTTAGAGGAAGAAACGAACGCCATCGCCTCGGCGCTTCTGTTCACCGCCGAGGGCGGCGGCGTGTACGAGACGGAGGGCGTGAACATGCTCATGAAGTGGCTCACGACGCTCTACGCGCAAGAGGTCGCGTTCGAGTTCAGTTACGTGCCGTACGACCAAGCCATCTCCGCGGCGATCGATTGTCTCACGCGCGGGGTGGCAGGTGCGACGTCCACAACGGCGATGGCGAGCGGCGCCAAGAAGCCGTTGTCGCAATTGTTGTGCGACGTTCCGGCGTTACCGGGCGTGGTGTGGCGCGCGATTCGCGTGATGTGTAGGTTAGAAGAGGGCGACGAGATGACACAGTATCCCACGAACGAGGAAACCGTCGTCTTGGTGCTCGGCGTGTTGCAAGATTTGATTCTCGAACGTCCTCCGGCGAGAGACGAGGCGTTGGAGGTGTGCTTGGCGTGCGCCACGCACGAGGATGAAGACGTCCGAGGAAAAGCGATTCGACTCATCGCGAATCGTTTACATCCGGTCAAGTATCTCACCGAACGTATCGAGGCGTACGCGAGAGACGGGCTCGGTCGCGGTCGAGAGTTGGGCGATAAGGCGCTCGAGGAGGCCAAGGCGCTCGCCGAGAGCGAGGCGAGCGTCAAGGAGGAGCGAGACGCCGAAGGCGTCCCCGGGGACGTGGACGCGGACGCCGAGGAACCGAAAGAGGACGAGCAGCGCGCCGAGGAAGAAGCGGAAGAAGAACCGGTCGATCACATCGTGAGAGCGGGTGACGTCGCCGTCGGATCGATGCTTCTCTATTGCGCGCTGTGCGCGAGAAATCTCAAACTCTTGCCCGGTTTGTTTGAGGCGTACGCGCGACTTCAACCCGAGTTACAAGTCGCGCTGCATCGTCCTGTGAACGGTCTCGCGCGCGCAGTCGGACCAAACTGTCTCGAACTGTGTGAAATCATCGCATCACCGCCGGAAGGGTCGCTAACGCTCGCGGTGCAGTGTTTGAACACGCTCGCCTCCATCGCCGCCGTGCCGGCGCCGGCGACGCTGCTCAACGCCGCCGAGGCATTGTCGTCGTCTCAGAACGGCGACGTGCGATACCTCGCGCCTTTGGTGTGTTCGTTTGACGAAGAACGCGTACGAAATTTACTCCCACAGTTCATTCACGCGTCGAGCGACGTCTTCGCATCCTTCTTGGACACGTTACTCTCCGTTCCGGAGGAGGAGGCGACGCTCACGCCGGCGGCCATCTTCATCGCGGTGCACGAGGTTCAAGTCGGTCAAGCGGGAGTCACGCTCAAACAGCTCGTCGACGCGTGCTCAGTGTGTTTCGATCGTCCAGACGTCTTCACACCGCAAGTGCTCGCCACCTCGCTTCAACAAATGGTCGAGTTCACCCCGCTGCCGCTCCTCTTCATGCGCACCGTCATACAGGCGGAAACCATCGCGCCGCAGTTGCGAGAGTTCACGCTCGGATTATTGCGCACGCTGGTCAATCGCCAGGTGTGGAAGATGGACCAGAAGATTTGGGAGGGTTACCTTCGCTGTCTCAAGCGCGCCGCGCCGCAATCGTACCCGCTCATGGTGGAGCTCCCCGCGCCCGTCCTCGGCGAAGTCTTGGACAAATTTCCGGCGCTCAGGGACGGTTTGAAAACCTTTGCGACTCGATCGTCCGTGCCCAAGGCGATCGCCGCGATATTAAACGCATCGAATTAGTCCGCGTGCGCTTCCGCGCGCGACGGTAGTTGTAACGAACGCCCAGACGTTCTAGCCCGCCCGCTCGACGCGAGACTCAACCCTAAACCACGATCGTCCCCATTCGACGCCTCTCGCGCGAGAATCACCGCCGTTCGCCATGGCCTCCGCCGCCGATCGGCTCAACATCACCTCCCAGCTCGAGCACTTACAGTCTCGACACGTCGGTACCGGACACGCCGACGCCACGCGCCACGAATGGGCCGTGAACATTCACCGAGATTCCTACGCGAGTTACGTCAGTCATCACCCGATGGCGTCGTATTTCGCCGTCGCGAACGGTGAATCGGTGGGGAGGATGAAATACGAGTTCACGCAGAAGATGCTTCTGCCGTGTGGGTTACCGCCAGAGCTCGAGGAGGAGTGATGACGGCGATTCATTCGGGTTGTACTAACAGTAGAGAGATCGGGTTTCGGGACGAAACCGAACGAACGAAGCGATTGTAAAGAAAAGACGGCGACGTCGTCGATTTAAGAGTAGTGAATTTCATTGCATCACAATTGGTGATTCGTCGCGCGACAGTGTGCGAGATCGTGTACGATTGACGTCGAGCCGCGACGCGATTTACGCCGGACGCCATTACGCGTTTTCTTAGCCGTGCGCGGGAGCCAACGGGAGCGCGGCGACGGCCGGCGAAGAGGCTGGGCCCGCGTTGTAGGACACCGGCGCCGGGGAGCTCACGGGCGCCGGCTGGGCGTACGCGGTGGGCGCGACGATGACGCGATGGGTGTCATACGCCGGCGTCGGAGCGGCGCTCGTGGCGTAGGACGCGCCGCCTCCGTACGATTTGGAGCGACCGCCGCTGCGACGCAAGGCGAAGCCGGCGAGGATGTTGGCGATGAGGGCAGAGACGAACGCGACGGCACCGAGCGCGAGCGCCGACTTTTCGGTGGAATCGTCGTTGGTCTTCATGCCCGCGACCTTGGTCTCGAGCGCCGCGACGGAGGCTTCGAGCTGAGCGATGTCGGCTTCGAGAAGCTCACGATGGTAGTCGGCGTAGTTGGAACGACGCTTACTGAACGTCTTCAGACCGTTGGTCACGGCGCGCGTGATCGCGACTTCATCGGCATCTTTACCGGTGGCATCTTCAAACTTCCACCTGTCCGGCAAATTGCTGAGCGCGTCCTTCGCCTCGGCCGCAAAAATGCTGTCGAGAGGGTAGAACAAGAAGTTCTCGACGACTTTTTGGACTTCGGATTCGAGCACGAACTCGGCGAAAGCGCGCACCAAACCACCAGTTTCTGTGTCAGTGTAGCTTCGACGAATGTGCATGTACGTGAAGGCGCAAATCGGCCACACCTTGTCGCCAGGCTTGTTGAAGAGGTTCACGCCGGACCAGTCACCGGCGTAATTGGTGTTCGTCGCGCCTCCCGGGAAAGTATCCTTCAACGAGGACGTGACGACGGCGGGGATATCGGCGGTCACGAAACCACCCGGATCGCCGGACTTGGTCACGACCCATTGTCCATCGAGATTCTTCAACGCCACCTCAGTCAAGTCGTCCTTGTGCCCGTGGCCGGCGTCGATGTAACCGATGGAGTATTCGTTCGCGCCGATCTTCTTGCGCATTTCATCGGACCCCGTGACGCCGTACTGACCGGGGTTCAGATGATTATTGTTCGACGTGAGCGGGGTGGAGTCGACAGTCAAGGCGGAGAAATCGGAGCACCCGGCCTGCATGTAGCCCTTGATGCCTTGCGTCGAGGAGGAGCCATTCGTACGGTACACAACCTTGATCGTTTGCGCGGGCAAAGTCAAACCACTGTCAGCCTTGAT
>MDTD01083343.1_pt1 | contig 29458 bp, 26 predicted proteins | sample 811221 | NCBI WGS metagenome assembly MDTD01 (sample SAMN05326646, study PRJNA326480) | marine metagenome | isolation source: seawater | place: Pacific Ocean: South West | collected 2011 | reverse complement strand
TCGCAGACCTCGGCCTTCCAGCCACGTTCTCGCCGTTCAGCTATTATCATCGCAGCGAAAAGCTGGACTGGCGGACACCGAGCGCCAGCAAGGGTGGTCTTCTGGCCGGCCTGGACGTCGACATGGAGCGCGGGCTCGCGGACAAGCTGTTGATCCAGGGCGACTTTGCAGGCCGTTGGGGTGTTGATGTCAACGGCAATGCGCTTTTGCCGAATACGCGGACGGAGTTCCTGAAGGTCGAAGGCGCCGACAGTTCGGACCTATCGATCCTGCCGTCGCTGGTGTTCGACTTCACCGATGTCACGACCTCGTCGGCGGGTTGGACCGGGTTCTCGGTCGCAGGCGCCCATTTCACGGATAACGGCGTTTCGCTTGGCCGCAACGGAAGCCAGGCCTCCTCGGCGATGCAACAGGCGTGGAACAAAATTGAGGACGGCTCGGCGACGGAGGTGAAGTTCGGCGCCGACGAAATCTCGCTCGGTCAGGTGTTCGGCGCCTTCCATCAGTCGACGCCGGAGACCTTCTCCGACATGTTGCTGGAAACGGTGTCGCAAACGGCCGCTGCCCCGCTTTCGTCGTCGCCTTCCGCCGCGATCAGCGCCGCCAACAGCGTTCTCTCATGCCCGGCCTTCGAGACATCGGGCGTGATGATGGATGAAGGCTCCTGTGTATGGGCTCGCGCCCTGGGCGGAGAATCAACGCAGGACAGCCAGGGCGACGCTAGCGGCTACACCCAATCGACCGGCGGTCTGCAGATCGGCGGTCAGAGCGCGCTCAGCGACGGCTGGTTCCTCGGTTCCGGCTTGACCTATGAAAGCAGCTGGTTCCGCAATGACAGCGGCTCCCAAAAGCTGGATCAGAATTCCTTCGTCGCCGCCGTCGCGTTGAAGAAGGAAGTCGGTCCGTGGCTGTTCGGCCTTGTCGGCGGCGGCGGCTACAATTGGGGCGATTCCAAGCGTTATATCAACCTCGACACGCTTTCGGCGACAGCAACCGGCAATGCTGATTCGGCGATGGTCTTCGGCCGTTTCCGGGCGTCCTACGAGATCGCGCTCGGCGATGAATACTACATGCGCCCCCGGTTCGATCTCGACGTCATCAACATGCATCAGTATGGCTATACCGAAACCGGTGCGGGCGCGCTCAATCTGATGGTCGACGGCAATTCCGACACCGCTTTCGGCATAACGCCGGGCATCGAGTTCGGTGCTCGCATACCGTTCCTCGAAGACTGGCCGGCCCGGTTTTACGGCGATCTCGGCGTATCCTTCATCTCGGCGGACGAATGGGAGACGACGTCGCGGTTTGCCGGCCTGTCATCAATGGACAGCTTCTCGACCTTCACCCCGATCGCGGACACGGTGGGCCATGTGACCCTCGGCCTCGATCTTGCCAAACGGCAGGGCATGGAGCTGAAGCTGCAATATGACGGCTCTTTCGCCGAGGACTATCGCTCCCATACGGGATCGCTCCGCCTCGGCTACAGGTTCTGAGACTTTCTGCGCGCAGGACGGGACGACAGGCTTGTGCAGAGAGGGCGTTGGAACGGCATGCCAATTGGTGTGGCTGCGCTGATTGAGAGCGAACGCCTGTGCGCGGAAAGGGTTTCTGGCCAAGTTGGCTGTGCTGGGAATGCGCGCAGAGCCGCTCCACCGGCACGCAGCCGTTGACACTCTCCGCGTTCTTCTACCCAGTCAGATGCAGGCTCTAAAACCCGATTGCGCGCAGCAGCAGGAAGCATGCGGCGGACAGGAGCGCTGCTGCGGGCACTGTGATCACCCAGGCTGCGATGATCGTCATGAAGTGGGAACGGCGGACGAGTTTGCGACGGGCGCGTTCCTGCCCGGGCAACCTGCGATCGGCCGGGCGTTCCCGCGTCAGGCGACGTGCGCGTCGTTCCGTGTACCACTCCCGGAAAAAGCCGACACCGAAGACCCCGCCGACCGCGATGTGGGTGGAGCTCACCGGTAGTCCCAACCAGGATGCGGCAATGACGGTGACGGCTGCCGACAGCGCCACGCAATAGGCCCGCATCGGGTTGAGCTTGGTGATCTGGCTGCCGACCATGCCGATCAGCTTGGGGCCGAAGAGCACCAGGCCGAAGGAAATGCCGAGCGCGCCGATCAGCATCACCCAGAGCGGTATCGAGACCTCGCCCGCCACGCTGGCGGACTGATGCACATAGGCGATCGCGGCAAGCGGCCCGACAGCGTTGGCGACGTCATTGGCGCCGTGGGCGAAGGAAAGCAGCGCCGCAGAGACGACGAGCGGCGCGCTGAACAGGGATTTCAGCGACCGGTTCCGGTTTTCCAGTCCTTTGGACTGCCGCCGGATGAGCGGCACGGACAGCAGGCCCATTGCCACGCCAACGACCACACCGATCAGCAGCGCGGTGGAGAGGTCAATGGCCAGCACATGTTTCAGGCCCTTGAGCGCAAGATAGGTGGCGAAGGCCGCGCTCATCACGCCGATCAGCACCGGGACCCAGGTCCGGGCCGCGGCGATCTTGTCGTCGACATAGATGACCCGCCATTTGATGAAGGCGAGCATCGCCGCGGCGAAAATGCCGCCGAGCAGCGGCGAAATCACCCAGCTTGCGGCAATCTTGCCCATCGTCGCCCAGTCGACGGTTCCAAGCCCCGCGGCAACGATGCCGGCGCCCATGACGCCACCGACGACGGAATGCGTGGTTGAGACCGGCGCGCCGATCCAGGTGGCGATATTGACCCAGATCGATGCGGCCAGCAGCGCCGCCATCATCGCCCGCACGAATACCGCTGTGTTGGAAAGCGCCGAGGGATCGATGATCCCCTTGGAAATCGTGGACACCACATCGCCGCCTGCCAGCAGCGCGCCGGCGCTTTCGAAAACGGCGGCGATGGCAATCGCGCCCAGCAGCGACAGGGCTTTCGCGCCCACCGCCGGCCCCATATTGTTCGCCACGTCGTTCGCCCCGATATTGAGCGCCATATAGGCCCCGAATGCCGCGGCAACGATCAGCGCCAGGCTCTGCGGTTCGCCGCCGGCGAAAATCGCGGCGGCCACGGCTGCAAACGAAACGAAGACAAGGCTGACGCCAACCCCCACCAGGGGGCGCGAGGCGTACATGGAGGCTTCCTCAAGCCGCGAAAGACGGTTCAGGTCCTTGTCGAGCGTCTTCCATTGCCGGGTGGCGTCATCGGTCAATATGATTTTCCTTGAAGTCCTGAAAACCGCCGGCTTGTGGCACGGCTCTCAACGTCACCGCGCCTGTTCGAGAAGAGCCGGCAGATCCTTCAGGATCGCCTTCAACTGAGGCTCCTCCACGACCCGTGCCGCATCGTCGTGGTGCATCCATCTGCGCTCGCGCTCTCCCATTTCCGGAAATGTGTCGGCAAGCTCGATCACCCTGATCGCATAGACATAGACATCCGTGGTCACCGGCAATCCGCCATCGACGATCTTGTTGTAGCGATAGCGTCCGATGCGCCTTGCTTCGCCGCCGCGATGAACCCCGGCCTCTTCCCACGCCTCTTCCAGCGCCGTGCCCGTTCCATCCGTGCCGGCGACCGGCCATCCCTTCGGGATGATCCAGCGTCTGGTCGTGCGCGAGGTGATGAGCAGGACCTCCGGTCCGGCATTTCCCTGCCGATAGCACAGCGCGGCGATCTGCACATGTGCAGGCCGGCCGAGAAGAGGGGCGAGATAGCTATTCCAGATCCTTGAAAACATCGGGACACCGTTCAGGAGCGGTCAATATCCCCGCTGCTTATAAAAATGCCAGCCCGATCACAAGGTTAGTGGGGCGAAAGTCCCATCTTATCGCTGGATTGTGATCGGGGCGGTTTCCGGTGCCAAGCAAATGCGGAGGGCAAGGCCTCTGACCGCCTCTCGATGCTCAACGACAAACAGAGGCTCCGGTGAACTTGATCAGGCGCCCGCGTTCTCTGTCTCCGGCCCCGGATGGTGGCAGGCGAAACTGTGCTGAGGGTTCCCGCTCGGATCCGTACGCAGCGCCGGGACCTCGCTCGCGCATATCGCGGTCGCGCGGGGGCAACGGGTGCGGAAAACGCAGCCTGACGGCGGATTGAGCGGGCTCGGCAGATCACCTTCCAGCGGCACGGCCTTCTTGTTGCGCTCGATCTCGGGGTCGGGGATCGGCACGGCGGAAAGCAGTGCCTGCGTGTAGGGATGCTGCGGCGAGGCGTACAACACGTCGCTCGGCGCCACTTCCATCACCCGCCCGAGATAAAGCACCATGATCCGCGTCGAGATATGTTTCACCACAGACAGGTCGTGGGCGATGAACATCAGCGCAAGACCCAGCTCGCGCTGCAGCTCCATCAGCAGATTGATAACCTGCGCCTGGATCGACACGTCAAGCGCGGAGACCGGTTCATCGCAGATGATCAGTTTCGGACGCACGATCAATGCGCGGGCGATGCCGATACGCTGGCACTGGCCGCCGGAGAACTCATGCGGATACCGGTTGATCTGGTTCGGCAGAAGCCCGACCCTGCTCATCATCTCCTGGACCCGTTCGCGGACCTCTTCCTTCGCCATGCCCTTCTGGTGGGTGATGAGCGGTTCGGCGATGATATCGCCGACCTTCATGCGCGGGTTGAGGCTTGCCAGGGGATCCTGAAAGATCATCTGGATATCGCTGCGATATTTCAGCATTTCGCGGGCGGACAGGTCCAGCAGGTTCGTCCGGCCGTTCCACAGCGCCTGGCCTGTTGCCGGCACCATGCGGATGATGGCGCGCGCCAACGTCGACTTGCCGCAGCCGGATTCGCCGACAATGCCCAATGTCTCGCCCGGACGAAGCTCGAAGCTGACGCCATTGACGGCGTGCAGGGACAGAGGCTTGTGCCAGGGCATGCTGCCCCTGCGGTGAATATCGAAGGTGACGCGGACATCGTCCGCTTTCAGCAGAACATCATCCGTCATTGGACATCTCCCTTGGCTTCGATCTCGCCGCCGGTCACCTCGGCGATCGGCCTGTTGCAGGCGCGCAACCTACCAGGGGCGAACTCGGTCAGCGGGTCGAGGTGGTCCAGGCAGTCCTCTCCGGCAAAATCGCAGCGCGGCACAAACGGACAGCCTTGCTGAAGGCGCGCCATGTTGGGCGGGTTGCCCGGAATGGAACGGAGCACATCGTCGTTGCGGTCGACGCGCGGTATGGAGCCGATAAGCCCGCGCGTATAGGGGTGGGTTGCATTTTTGAACAACGCATCGACCGGCCCCTTTTCCATGACCTGTCCGCCATACATCACCATCGCCCGTTCGGCCGCGCCGGCAACCACGCCGAGATCATGGGTGATCAGGATCAGCGCCATGCCGAAATCGCGCTGAAGGTCGGAAAGCAGCCGCATGATCTGGGCCTGAACGGTGACGTCGAGCGCGGTCGTCGGCTCGTCGGCAATCAGCACTTCGGGGCGACAGAGCAGCGCCATCGCGATCATCACGCGCTGGCGCATGCCGCCGGAAAACTCATGCGGAAAGAGATTAACGCGCGATTTCGCATCGGGAATGCGCACGGCATCCAGCATGCGCACGCTTTCGGCAATCGCGGCGCGTTTCGACATGCCCTTGTGAAGCTGCAACACTTCCGCCATCTGCTCGGAAACCCGCATATAGGGGTTCAGCGAGGTCATGGGGTCCTGGAAGATGATCGCCATGCGGTTGGCGCGGATGGGGTTGATGACCTTCGGCGGGGCGTTGAGGATTTCGGTTCCGTCGAACTTGACCGAGCCGGTGGCCTCGCCGTTTGCGGCCAGAAGCCCCATCATCGCGAACACCGTCTGGCTCTTGCCCGATCCGCTCTCGCCGACGATCGCCAGCGTCTCGCCGCGATCAAGGGTGAAGTCGACGCCGCGCACGGCGAAGACGGGGCCGGAATTGGTCGTGAACCGGATATCCAGATTGGAAACGTCGAGAAGCGCCATGTCAGCGATCCTTCGGGTCTAGCGCATCGCGCAGGCCGTCGCCCAGAAAGAAGAACGAAAACAGCGTGACGATGAAGAAGAAGAGCGGGAAGATGAGCTGCCAGAGCGTGCCGTAATTCATCGTCGCAGCGCCTTGGGAAATCAGCGCCCCGAGACTGGTCAACGGCTCCTGAACGCCGAGCCCGAGGAAGGAGATAAAGCTCTCCGACAGGATCATGCCGGGCACCAGCAATGTCGCATAGACGATGACGACGCCCAGAAGGTTGGGCACGACATGGCGGCGGATAATGGTGCTGGAGGCAACGCCCGTCGCCCGTGCGGCCTCGACATATTCGCGGCCCTTCAGCGACAATGTCTGGCCGCGGACGATGCGGCTCATGTCGAGCCAGGACAAAAGCCCGATGCCGACGAAAAGCAGCACGATCGACCGGCCGAACATGACCAGCAGCAGGATCAGCACGAACATGTAGGGAATGGCGAGCAGGATATCGACGGTGCGCATCATCACGTTGTCGATCCGACCGCCGAGAAATCCCGACGCCGCGCCATAGATCGTGCCGACGATCACCGCGATCGACGCGCCGATGAGGCCGACGGCCAGGGAGATTTGTGTGCCAAGCACCGTTCGGGCAAAAAGATCGCGGCCAAGATCGTCCGTGCCGAAATAGTGCCCGTTGGCAAAGGAAGGCGCGCCTTCGCGCACGATGTCGCCCATCACCATGAAGTCGATCTCGTCGATCGACCAGCGGGCGATGAACGGACCGAAGACGGCAAAGGCGATCACGAAGATCAGCAGACAGAGCCCGATAACGGCCTGCCGGTTCTTGAAGAACCGCACGCGGGCATCCGCCCAGGGGGAACGCCCTTTCTCCGCTTCATCGGCCATCGCCTCGGACAGGCTTTGAATCTTCTCTCTTTCAATCAGCATGGCTCAATACCTGATTTTCGGGTCGATCCAGGCATAAAGGATATCGACAAAAAGATTGAAGGCGATGGTCAGCGCGCCAAGCAGAATGGTGATCCCCATCATCACGGCGTAATCGCGGTTGAGCGCGGATTCGACGAAGAACTTGCCGATGCCGCCGGTCGAGAAATACATGTCGATCACCACCGAACCGGTGATCATGCCGACAAAGGCAGGCCCTAGATAGGAAATGACCGGCAGCAATGACGGTTTCAGCGCATGTTTCATCACCACCCGGCGCATCGGCAGCCCCTTGGCCTTTGCCGTGCGAATGTGGTTGGAATTCAGCACTTCCAGCATGGATGAACGGGTAATGCGGGCCAGCGACGCCATATAGGATGTCGAAAGGGCGATCACCGGCATCACCATATAGGCGGGGTGACCGAGACCTTCCCAGCCGCCGCCCGGCAGCCAGCGCAGCCACAGCGTGAAGATCAGAACGAGGATCGGCGCCATGACGAAATTCGGCAGAACCTGCGCGCCGACCGAAATGCCGACGGCCAGGCTGTCCAGCCAGCTATTGTGCCTGACGGCCGCAACCACGCCCAGCGTGACCCCGACAAGCACCGCCACGATTGCCGACAGCAACCCATAGGTCAGCGTTACGGGAAAGCCCTGCGCGATGATCGAGTTCACCGTCTGGTCCGGATAGACGAATGACGGGCCGAAATCGAACCGGGAAACGATGCCCCAGACATAATCGACTAGCTGTTGCCACAGCGGCTGGTCGAGTCCGTATTTGGCGTTGATATTCGCGAGCACCTGCGGCGGCAGGGCCCGCTCGGAGGAGAACGGTCCGCCCGGAGCGGCGTGCATCAGAAAGAAAGAGAAGACAATCAGCAACAGGATTGTCGGGATCGCCACAAACAGGCGCTTGATGATGTAACCGGTCATGATCGGTCTGGCTCGGCCTTTTGATCCGGTTTACCGCTGCGGACATCTTGTTATCAAGGCGCGCGCGGATCCGGACGAAACGGAGGATTCAGCCTCGCGGGCGGCCAGGTTCGCCGCCCGCGAAGCCGGTTTCAGACCTTAGTCGGCAACGCGATAGAGGTCTTTCGCGTACCAGTTCTGCAGCACGTTTTCGACCGGAAGACCCTTCAGATCGGCGGGGACCATCACCGGCGTCGAATAGAAGTAGATCGGCGCCAGCGGCATTTCCTCGGCGAGAATCTGTTCGGCCTTGTCGTAGTCGGTGGACGGGTTTTCCGCCGTCAGCGATGCCTTCATCGCGGCATCGTAGTCGGGATCGGAGAACCCGCCATAATTCATGCCGCCGGTGCGGAAATAGTCGAGATAGGTGGAGGCTTCGTCATAGTCGCCGCACCATGCGTAGCGGCCGATATCGAAATTGTAGTTTTTGAGATTGTCGAGATAGACCTTCCACTCGGTGTTGTTGAGCGTGACGTTGACGCCGATGGCCTTCCAGAACTGCTGGGCGGCGATGGCGATCTTCTTGTGGTCGTCAGAGGTGTTGTAGGAAAGTGTCAGCTCCAGCGGGTTGCTCTTGTCGTAGCCTGCTTCCTTGAGCAGCTCGACCGCCTTCGCATTGCGCTCTTCCTGCGACCATTGCGAATAATCAGTCACCGGCGGCTTGAAATCGGCGGTGGCGTAATAGGTCCAGCTATAGGCAGGCTTCTGGCCGCCGCGGGTGATATTGTTGACGATGATGTCGCGATTCATCGCATAGGACAGCGCCTTGCGCACGCGTACATCCTTCAGGGCTTCCGGCCCCTTGTCGGAAACATTGAACAGATAGGCATAGGTGCACGAACGCGGCACGGCATGCGTCTGGTCCGGATATTCTTCCTTCAGGCGCGGAAACTGGCCGGACGGCAGCTCGATATAGTCCAGTTCACCGGCCAGATAGCGCGTCAACGCCGCGTTCTTGTCGTTGATTGCCTGGAAGTGGATGCTGTCGATGACGGTATTGTCGTTGTCCCAGTAATTCTCGTTGCGCTCAAGCGTAAGGTCCTGACCGAGCTTGTCTTCAACGAGCTTGTAGGCGCCATTGCCGACCATATTGCCCGGCAGGGTCCACTGGTCGCCATATTCCTCGACCACCGCCTTGTTGACCGGGAAGGTCGACGTGTGGGTGAGCATCTTCACGAAGAAGGGAATCGGGCTTTCAAGCGTGACTTCCAGGGTGTGGTCATCGACGGCCTTGACGCCGAGTTCGGACGGCTCCACCTCGCCTGCGATGATTTTCGAGGCGTTCTTTACATTCATCAGCTCCTCGTACCAGGCATAGGTCGAACCGGTCGCCGGATCGGCAAGGCGCTGCCAGGCGTAGACAAAATCGTCAGCCGTCACCGGATCGCCGTTCGACCATTTTGCCTCGGGGCGAAGATGGAAGGTGTAGACGGTCTGATCCTCGGAAACCTCGTAATCGGTCGCAACGCCCGGCACAAGATTGCCGGCATTGTCCTGATTGTAGAGACCTTCAAAGAGCTGACGGGCCACATGCGAGCCCTCGACCGCGCTGTTGAGCTGCGGATCCTTGGTCTTGATGGCGTCGAGCAGCCAATAATTGAGGTTCTGGTTATCAGCCAGTTTTTCGTCCGGCTGCGGATTTGCCGCCAGGGCAGGCGCGGCCATGACAAGCGCGAGGCAGGCGGAAAGCAGAAGTTTCTTTTTCATGTGGGTCGTCTCCCTGTTTGTGAAAAGTGCGTCGCACCAAGGGGGTCAGAGATCGTAACGGGTTCAGACATAAGCTAAACGCCGTTTCAGGAGACAATAGGCTGCCTGTACCGCTCCACGCAAGCAAAAGTGCGTTGCACAAGCTGTTATGATTTCTCAGCAATTATTAGAAATCCTTGAGAACTCGGGTATTTCGTCATGCTAGCGCTAGTTGGGTTCAATCCGGCAGAGCGGCAGCTTTCTCTAATCATTGACCATAAAAAATACCCAATGCCTGCTCCCTCTTTGAACGTTGCATTCGGTTGGTTCCGATCAGCCTCACTCGGCCGTCCAACCGCCGTCGATCATCAAGGCGCTGCCGGTGATCAGCGACGCGGCGTCGGAGGCGAGGAAGGTGACGGCACCCATGATGTCCTCGACCTCGCCGATGCGCCCGAGCTTGATCTTGTCCTCGACCCATTTCAGCCGCTCGGGATTGGCGAAGGTCTGTTCTGCGAGCGGCGTTCGGATGAAGGTGGGGCAGATCGTGTTGACGCGAATGCCGTGGCCGCCCCACTCGATCGCCATCGATTTGGTGAAGCCTTCGACCGCATGCTTTGTGGCGCTGTAGACCGCGCGGTCGATGCCACCGACATGGGCCATCTGCGAGGAAATGTTGATGAGCGAGCCGGGCCGACCGACCGCGATCAATTTGGCGGCGACAGCGCGGGTCAGGAAATAGGCCCCGCGCAGATTGATGCCGGTGGTCAGGTCGAAATCCGCAAGCGAGGTCTGAAGCGCCGGCGCGTGGCGTGCAATGCCGGCGCTGTTGACGAGAATGTCGAAAGGTTCGCTCTCGCCGATCCGCGCCTCCGTCTCCTCGGCCTTCTGCACATCGAGCGCCATCGCCCGCGCCGCGTAACCCGCCTCCGCAAACGCGGAAACGACTTCGCCCAGTCGGTCCTCCGACCGCGCTGCGAGCGTGACGCGCGCGCCGGCCTCGGCAAGAGCGGAGGCGGCGGCAAGGCCGATGCCGGAGGAAGCGCCGACGACGAGGGCGGCGCGGCCATCCAGCCGGAACGACGGCGTGTGGGGAAGCTTCATGATCCAGACCTCACTCAGCCGCCGTGCCGTAATCAATGTTGCGCCCGCCATAGCGGCGCACGCGTACATTCGCCTGCTCGGCATGGCCGACAAAGCCTTCCAGCATGCAAAGCCGCGAGCAATAGGCGCCGATATTGGCCGCCGCCTCATCGGTCAGCACCCTCTGGTAGGAATGGGTCTTGAGGAACTTGCCGACCCACAGCCCGCCGGTATAGCGCCCAGCCCGCCGCGTCGGCAGCGTGTGGTTGGTGCCGATCACCTTGTCGCCATTGGCGACATTGGTGCGGGGGCCGAGAAACAGCGCGCCATAGGAGCGCATGTTTTCCAGGAACCAGTCGTCACGATCGGTCATCACCTGCACGTGCTCGGATGCGATCTCCTCGGAAACCTGCAGCATTTCCTCATAGGTATCGCAGACGATGACTTCGCCGTAATCCGCCCAGCTTTTTGCCGCGGTTTCGGCCGTTGGCAGGATTTTCAGCAAACGATCGATTTCTGCAAGCGTCGCCTCGGCAAGCTTCATCGAGTTTGTGACCAGCACCGCCGGCGAATTATAGCCATGCTCGGCCTGGCCCAGAAGATCGGTTGCGCACAATTCGCCATCAACAGTTTCGTCGGCGATTACCATGGTCTCCGTCGGGCCGGCGAACAGGTCGATCCCCACCCGGCCGAAAAGCTGGCGCTTGGCCTCGGCCACATAGGCATTGCCCGGCCCGACCAGCATGTGCACCGGATCGATCGTCTCGGTTCCGATCGCGAGCGCGCCCACCGCCTGAATGCCGCCCAGCACGTAGATCTCGTGCGCGCCGCCAAGATGCATCGCCGCGATCACCGCCGGATTGGGCTCGCCCCTGAAGGGCGGCGTTGCGGCCGCGATGCGCGGCACGCCCGCGACGGAGGCGGTCGCGACCGACATATGCGCGGACGCCACCATCGGGAATTTGCCGCCCGGCACATAGCAGCCCACCGACTGGACCGGGAGGTTGCGGTGGCCGAGGATAACGCCGGGCATGGTCTCCACCTCGATGTCGCGCATCGAATCCCGCTGGGCCTGCGCAAACCCCCGCACCTGCGCCTGGGCGAACTTGATGTCCTCCATGTCGCGCGTCGAAACCCGGTTCATCAGCGCCTCGATCTCCGAGGACGTCAGACGGAAGGCGGAGGGCGTATAGTTGTCGAACTTCTCCGACAGTTCGCGCACGGCCGCATCGCCCCGCTGTTCGATGTCCTTGAGGATGCCCTCGACGGTGCTGCGCACCTTGAGGTCATCGTCGGAGCGCTCGGTCTCGGGCTTGCCTCGCTTGATATGGGTGATCGTCATGGAACGTCTCTCTTTCGTCGGTGAATTGCGCCGCGATTGTCAGATTTCTGCGTGTTCGCGATGGGAAAGGTCATTATTTTCGGCCGGCACGGGGCAGATCAGCGGCAGGCTGGCCAGTTCCAGCGCCCCGGCTATCCGGATGAGCATGCGCTCCTGCCCGAAGCCGCCCACAAGCTGGGCGCCGAGCGGAAGACCGGTGTCGCCGAGGCCGCAGGGCAGCGAAATTGCCGGGTGGCCGCTCATGTTGAAGGGTATGGTCCGCATCGGCGTCCAGACCGGACCATCGCGAAAATCGGTGAAAGCAGGTGCGGGTCCGAGCGTTGTCGGCGTCAGCAGCCCCGTACATGTCTGCAATGCCTCATCGACCCGAAGGCAGAGCCCGGCCGCGACCGATTGCGCCGCTGCAACGTGCTCATCTGTCAGCAACGCGCCGGTGAGCAGGTTGCGCCGCGCATCGACGCCATAGGCCTCGTAATTGCGGCCAAGGCCCTCCTTGTGCACGGCAAGCGCCTCGGCCTGCAGGATCACGGTGGCCGCGTCCTCGAGCGGCTGATAATCCGGCAGATCGACCAAGTTGATCCGCGCGCCGAGCATCGAAAGCCTTCCGGCGGCATCGTCCAGCGCAGACAGCATGGCGGCATCGGTATGCGGATCATCGGCAAACCAGTCGCGGGCATAGCCGATGACAAGCCCGGCAATGTCCTGTCTCGGCACCACCGGCGCAAAGCCGGGAATGAGCCGCTCGAGCACGAACGCCACGTCGTCGACAGAAGCCCCGATCGGGCCGACGACATCAAGGCTCCGCGACAGCGGAAAGCATCCGCGATCGGGCACAAGCCCCCGCGTCGGCTTCAGCCCGACAACGCCGCAATAGGCGGCCGGCGCGCGCACCGAGCCGCCGGTATCCGTGCCGAGCGCTACCCGCATCAGGCCGCCGGCCACCGCCGCGGCCGAGCCCGAGGAGGAGCCGCCTGTGATATGGTCGGTGTTCCAGGGGTTGCGCGCCGGTGGGTTCGGCTGGTCATAGGCAGGGCCGGTCAGCGCGTATTCATAGGTCGCGAGCTTGGCCACGGGGATCATGCCCGCCCGGCGCAGCGTGGCCACTACGGCGGCATCCTCGGCGGGCATCTCGTTATGGGCATGGGAGCCGCAGCGGGTCGGCTGGCCGGCGACATCAATGATATCCTTGACGCCGAAGACCAGCCCGGCAAGCGGCGGACGGTCCTCGGGCGCCATTGCGTCGAGATGCTCGGCCTCGGCATGAGCAGTCTCCGACAGGTGGACGATCGACTTGAGGGCGCCGTCTCGCCGCGCGATGCGCTCAAGGGCGGCCTCGACCAACGCCGACGCGGTCAGTTTGCCCGCCGCCAGCATCGCCGCCTGCTGCCTCAATGTCAGGTCAAGCGGCATCGACTTTACCTTTGGCGAGCTTTTTGCCGATCAGAGCCAGATGTTTGGCCTGGCCGAAGGCGGCCCTGGCGTCCTCTTCAGGCGCCTTTATGCCCAAAGCCTTGAGCCGGTCGAGAAAGCTTCCGAAGTCCATGCCTGGCATCCGTTTTGAATATGATTGCATAGGCTAAATATCAGATAAATAACCATTATGAAAAGATAATTGCGTCAAAATATGCAAAAATTTTGCATAAGTATGCATTATTTGGTTGATAGAAAGGGAAATTTCGATCACTATAACTGCAAGCGTATGCAAATGAAATACCGCCGATCGGCGTAAAGAGGACAGATATGGGTTCCGAAGACAAGACCTCAGCGATCACCAAGAATGCCAAGCCGCAGCGTGGCGACGGGCCCCATGAGGGGCGCGTCATGCAGGTTGAGCGCTCGGACTTCACCGACCTGGTGCCCGAGGGCCGGGCCCCGGTGCAGGGCATGGATGGCTTCGATCCCTGCTATTCGGATATCGTCGACTACATCATCCGCTGCACCCACAAGATCTGGGACGAGCGCGATGTCGGTCTGATCTACACCCATTACACCCACAATATCGTGCTCTACACCCCGCTGGCCAACATCTACAACCGGGAAGCCGTGGTGCGGGACACGATCCAGCGCCTGGCCTCCCTGCCGGAACGCCACGGCATGGCGACCCATGTGGTCTGGAACGGCGATGACAAGGACGGCTTCTACACCTCGCACCTCGTCACCGGCTCGGGCCGCTACACCCAGAACGGGCAGTACGGCCCCGCCAATGGCCGCCCCTTCGTTTCGCGCACGATCGCCGATTGCATGATCCACCGCAACAAGATCTATCGCGAATGGGTGGTGTCCGACCAGATGGCGATCATCCGCCAGCTCGGGATCGACCCGCAGCCCTATGCGGAAAAGATCGCTGCAGCCAAGCTGGCGCAGGGTCTGACCCAGCTCGATATCGGCGAGGTCGGGCTGATGCTCGGCCAGTATCCGCCGGCGGAAGAGGCGAACCTCGACATCGCCAACAATGATATCGAGCGCACCACGCTTTCCTGGCTGCATGACGTCTTCAATCGCAAGATGTTCGGCCGGATCCGCGACGTCTACGCGCCGACCGTGATGTATCACGGACCGCTGATGAAGGAGCTTTACGGCACCGCCTCGGTCACGCACCAGACGCTAGGCCTCGTCGCCAGCATTCCCGATGCCGTGTTCGTCCCGCAGCATATCTGCTCCACGCCCTGCATCGAGGGCGGCACCAAGGTGGCCGTGCGCTGGGTGATGGAAGGCCATCATCTCGGCTACGGCGCGCTGGAAAGCCTCGGCGATCCGACCGGCAAACATATCCGGTTGATGGGCATGTCCCACTACCACTACAAGAACGGCCGGATCGTTGATGAGTGGACCGTTTACGACGAACTTTCCATGCTGGTGCAGATCAAGTTTGCCCAGATGGCCGACAAGGCATCGGCCACCGCCGAGGCGGCCGAATAATCATCATCAACCCACAAGATGATCTGCGATCAACGCAGGCGCGAACCAACGGAGTGTGGAATGAAAACCCTGACTTTGACCACGGCAGCCCTGGCACTCGTCCTCGGTGCGGGGGCGGCCCATGCGGGATGCGGGATTGAAGGCGGCAGCGTCCGCATCCTGGCGAATGATTTCGATGCCATCGGTACCGTTCTGGAAGGCGCCGAGGCCTGTGCCGGTGATGGCGTGACCGTCGAGGTCAACATGACCACCGAACACAAGTCGATCCAGGTGCCGGCGCTCACGGTCAATCCGGCGCAGTACACCGTGGCGGTGGTCGCCAACAACTCGATCGTGCCGCTGCTCAACGACGATCTGATCCGCCCGATGGATGATCTGGTCGAAAAATACGGCCAGCAGCTCCAGCCGTCCCAGCTCGTCAAGGTTGACGGCAAGGTCATGGGCATTGCCTTCATGGTGAACGGCCAGAACCTCTATATCCGGGGCGACATCCTGGAAGAGGCAGGCCTTGAGCAGCCGACCACCATGGAGGGCATCCTGGAGGCCGCGAAGGTGATCCGCGAGAAGGGGATCATGGACTATCCGCTGGCCGCCGCCGACCAGGCCGGATGGTATCTCGGCAATGAGTTCGTCAACACCTATCTCGGCCTCGGCGGCGAATTCTTCGAGCCGGGCTCGGCTGAACCCGCCATTGATGGCGAGGCCGGGTTGAAGACGCTGGAGATCATGAAGGCCTTCACCGAATATATGGGCCCGGAATACATGACCTACACCTCCAACGAGCTGAAGGCGATGTATCTCGCCGGCGAGGTCGCGATCATGAACCAGTGGGCCTCCATGGTGAACGGCCATATCGACCCGAACGGCCCCGCGCCGGAAATCGGCGAGGCCACGATCCTCGCCCCGGCGCCGACCGTCGGCGGCGGCGACATTCCGGCGGCGGCCCTCTGGTGGGACGGCTTCGCGATCGCCAAGAACATTTCGGATGAAGATGCTGAAGCCTCGTTTATCGCCATGATGAACGGCATTCGCCCCGAAGTCGCGGCGGAAAATCCCGCGGGCGCCGCCTGGCTGATGGCCGGTTTCAGCCCGCCGCCGAGCGCCGAAGCGATCCTCGCCAACGCGGCGAACGGCGCCCAGGCCTATCCGATGTCGCCCTATATGGGGCTGATGCACACCGCTCTCGGCGCGGAACTGCCGGACTTCATGCAGGGCAAGGAATCCGCCGAGCAGGCACTGGCCGATGTCGAGGCCGCCTATCGCGCCGCCGCCCGGGAAGCCGGCTTCCTGAACTGATATTGCGTCGTCGCGGCCCCGTCCGATCGTCCGATAATGGCGGGGCCGCATCACGTTCCGGGGTAACCTCATGCGCCATCGAGATTTCGCCGCCTTCATCCTGCCGTCGGCGTTTGCAATGCTGCTGTTCATCGCGCTGCCGATCGTCTCGGTCGCGGTCCAGTCGCTGTTCGTCGAGCACGATCAGGTGCTGGTTTCGGTTGAAAACTGCGGCCCCTTCGGCTGCAAGGAAGAGACCCGCGTCGACACCTCGGCGACCGCCGCGTTGCGGGATGCCGAGCCGCTCGGCAAGTTCAACGGGCTCGGCACCTATTTCAACCGCTCGCATCTGGCGGTCGACGAGGTCGGCGCGATCCTCGCCGACAATCAGGGTTTCGGCGATATCGTGGCGCGGATCTATAATCTTCCCTTCTACAAGGCGCTGAGTTTTACCCTGATCTACACCTTCCTGGTGACGCCGCTTGCGATCCTGTTCGGCTTCGCTGTCGCGCTCGGGGTCAACATGACGCCGCGCTTCTATCGCGGACCGGTGATCTTCCTGTCGCTGCTGCCCTATATCGTGACGCCGCTGCTCGGTTCGCTGATCCTGTTCTGGATGATCAATTCCGACGGCATCATCGGCGCCACGCTGCAATTCCTGTTCCAGGACCCCGAGCTCTCGTTGAAGGCGAGCCCGTTCCTCACCTGGGTCACGCTGATCGTCTATGGCACATGGCACATGACGCCCTTCGCCTTCGTGGTGTTCTATGCCGGCCTGCAGACCCTGCCGCAGGATACGCTGGAATCGGCGATGATCGACGGCGCCAACCGGTTCGAACGCATCCGCTATGTGGTCGTCCCGCACCTCGTGCCGCTCGCGACCTTTGTCGGCCTCGTTCTGCTGATGGACAATTTCCGGGTGTTCGAGCCGATCATCGGGTTTTCGTCGGAGGCGAATGCCACCTCGCTCTCCTGGCTGATCTACAACGACCTCACAGGCCAGGTCGACCAGCTCTTCGGTTCAGCCGCCGCCACCTCGATCCTGACCATGATCGGCGTCGTCATTCTCCTCAGCCCCGTCCTGGTGCGGACCTGGCGCGAATTCAACAGAAAGGCCCGGGCATGAAGGGCACAATCGGATATTCCCGCCCGCTTGCGATCTTCACCTCGGCGATCCTGCTCGTCTGGCTCATCATGGCCGCCTTTCCGTTCATCTGGACGGTCTGGGGCTCGTTCAAGGTGGAAGCTGATTTCTTCAGCCGGGTCTCGTTCTGGAACGCGATCTTCGGTCCGGCGACCGAACGCCAGACCGGCAGCGCCTTCACGCTTGACGGCTATCGCGGCGCCTGGGTGGAGCGCCAGTTCTACGTCTCGGTGTTCAACACCGCGATCGTGACGGTCTGCGTCACCTCGATCTCGCTGCTGTTCGGAACGCTCGGCGGCTATGCGCTGTCGCGCTCGACCCGCAAATACACGTTCTGGATCCTGATCGCGGCGCTGGTTTTCCGCGCCATGCCGCACATCACCCTGGTCTCGGGCTTCCTGCTGCCCTTCTTCGAACTCAACATTTGGGGCTACCTGCCGACCGCGATCATCGTGCTGGTTGCCATCAACCAGCCCTTCACCATCTGGATGCTGCACTCCTTCTTCCTGTCGATCCCGAAGGACCTCGACGAAAGCGCGATGGTGGACGGCTGCACGCGGTTCCAGGCCTTCCGGCTGGCGATCATGCCGGTGATGTGGCCGGGCGTGATCACCACCGGCCTGTTCAGCTTCCTGCTCGCCTATAACGACTTCTCGGTCACGGCGCTGCTCTTGAACCAGCACAACCAGACCATGGTGCCCAAGATCAATTCCTTCCTTGGAACGGTGCAGACCGAGGGCACCATCATGTATGCGGTTGCCGCCACCGTTTCGGCCACCGTTCCGCTGTTCATTCTCGTGATGTTCTTCCAACGCCAGATCGTCAGCGGGCTCACCGCCGGCGCCGTCAAGGGTTAGACCATGGCCGAAATCCACCTGAAAAACGTTTCCAAGCGCTGGGGCCGCGTCGTCGGCGTCGACAATTTCGACCTGAAGATCGCCGATCGCGAATTCCTGGTCCTGCTCGGCCCCTCCGGTTGCGGCAAGACCACGACCATGCGGATGATCGCGGGGCTCGAGACCGTCACCGATGGCGAGGTGATCATCGGCGGACGCGTCGTCAACCGGCTGGAGCCGAAGGACCGCGACATCGCCATGGTGTTCCAGAGCTACGGTCTCTATCCCAACCTCTCGGTTTACGAGAACATCCGCTTTCCGCTGAAGGTCCGAAAGGCGCCCAAGGCCGAGCATCATGACCGGGTGATGCGGGCGGCCGAGATGGTGGACCTGACCCAGCTTCTCGACCGCCGCCCGGCCGAGCTTTCCGGCGGCCAGCGCCAGCGCGTGGCTCTTGCCCGTGCAATCGTGCGCAAACCGACCGTGTTCCTGATGGACGAGCCGCTGTCGAACCTCGATGCCAAGCTGCGCGTTTCCACGCGCGCAGAGATCAAGAACCTGCAATATCAGCTGAAGACCACGACAATCTACGTGACCCACGACCAGATCGAGGCGATGACCCTTGCCGACCGGGTGGTGGTGATGAACAGGGGCGTGATCCAGCAGGTCGGCTCGCCGACCGAGATCTACGATTTTCCCGCCAACACCTTCGTCGCCTCCTTCATCGGCTCGCCGGCCATGAACCTTGTCGACGGCGCGATCGAGAACGGCGTGTTTTCGGCGCAAAACATCAAGGTCGCGGGGTTTCCGGAGCGCCTTTCCGGCCCGATCACGCTCGGCTTCCGCGCCGAGGACGCGGAGATGACCGACGGGCCGGCCGAGCTTGAGGCCGAGATCTTCGCGCTCGAGCTTCTGGGCGATGCCTCAATGGTGGCCGTGGAGGTCGGCGGCGACCTCGTCAACCTCAAGGCCGCCAAGGATTTCCGCGCCGAGATCGGCACGCCGCTTGTCGCCCGCATCCCGCGCGCCGCCTGCCATCTCTTCGATGCGACAACCGGCGAACGGCTGCAGCTTGAGGGGTGACAGAAACTGCCCCTCACTGTAGGGAGAATGAGGAGCAAGCCCGGAGAACAGCGTGAACAGCAAACAGGTCACATCCGTTGACGTCGCCCGACGCGCCGGCGTCAGCCAGTCAGCCGTGTCACGCTTTTTCACGCCCGGCGCCTCGGTCTCAAAGAAGACCGCCGAGAAGATCCGGATCGCAGCCGAGGAGCTTGGCTACCGCCCGAATGTGCTGGCCCGCGCGATGATTACCGGCAAGAGCCGGATCATCGGCGTCGTGGTCTATTATTTCGAAAACCAGTTCTATCCCGAAGCCGTCGAGAAGCTGTCGATCGCGCTGCAGGAAAACGGCTACCACGTGCTCCTGTTCATGGCCTCCAGCACAATCGGCGATGTCGAGCCGGTGATCCAGGAAATCCTGTCCTATCAGGTGGATGGCCTGATCATGGTGTCGGTTTCGCTGTCCTCCACGCTTGCCGAGCGCTGCCGCGACCACGGCATCCCGGTTCTGTTGTTCAACCGCGAACAGCCCGCCGACCGGCTGCGTGCGGTGACCAGCGACAATTACCAGGGCGGGCGCATGGCCGCGCAACTGCTGCTGAAGGGAGAGCCGAAGCGGATTGCCCATCTGGCGGGCTTTGCCGGGGCTTCCACCCAGATCGACCGCGAGGCCGGCTTTCTGGCGGCGCTGAAGGATGCCGGCCGAGAGCTCCATTCCCGCGCGGACGGCAATTTCCATTATGTCGAGGCGAGCGACGCCGCGCGCGAACTCTTCGATGTCGCCGAACCACCGGATGCCCTGTTCGTCAGCGACGATCATATGGCGATCGCGGCGCTCGACGTCATTCGGCTGGAATTCAAATTGAGGGTGCCGGAAGACGTCGCCGTCGTCGGCTTCGACGATATACCGCAGGCGGCCTGGCCCTCATTCAACCTGTCCACCATCCGTCAACCGATCAACCAGATGGTGTCGACCGCCGTTGCCGAACTGATCGACGCGATCGACGGCAACCAGGATGTCCGCAAGATCCGCATCCCGCCCGTCCCGATCGTGCGCGGCACCACGCGCTAGCGGCCCTCAGCGGCGCAGGACGAGCCGTCCCGAGAGCCGCGACCCCGCACCCTCCGAATTTTTTGCATTCCTATGCAAAATTCCTTGCCTCTCTTGACGATTCCTAGTATTGCAATCGTATGCAATTTTATGCCTGAAAGGCTGGCAGCCCTGGCTGCCGGGAAAGGAATACCATGATCGACATGCAAGCCCGGATCGTCCGCTATGGCGAGCTCGTCCCCTGCAAGACCGCCTTCATCGACGCCCACACGCCCGGCTCGAACCAGAAGGAGAACTTCACGATCATCGGCGGCGGCGTATCGGAATCGCCGGACCAGCACGTCCATATCAAGGATACGCCCGGCTTCAACATCGGTGCCGCCGGCCAGCCGCCGAAATGCCGCAACTCGCTGCATTCGCACCGCACGGCGGAAGTGTTCTTCGTGCTGAAGGGCCGCTGGCGGTTTTTCTGGGGCCGCTGGGGCAATGCCGGCGAGGTGGTGCTGGAGGAGGGCGATATTTTCAACATTCCGACCGGCATTTTCCGCGGATTTGAAAACATCGGCACCGATTACGGGATGATCATGGCGATCCTCGGTGGCAATGATGCCGGCGGCGGCGTCATCTGGGCGCCGCAGGTGATCGAGGACGCCCGAGACCACGGGCTGGTTCTCGGCAAGAACGGCAAGCTCTATGACAGCAAGAAGGGCCAGAAGTTGCCCGACGGCGTGACGCCCATGCCGCTCCTGACCGATGAGGAGTTGAAGACCTTCCCCGAACCGACAACGTCCGAGGTGATCCCCGGCTATGTCGCGCGCTACTGGGACCTGATGGCGCTTGCCGACCGGCATCCGGCGAAAGTGATCGGCGAGCATGGGGTGCTGCGCGACCGGCCCGGCTTCGAGGTCGACTTCATCAACCACAACTCCGCCCGCGACGAGGTCATCCGCTCCGAGCGCAACGACGTGCTGATGATCATGCGCGGCCACTGGCGGCTGACTTGGGATGGCGGCGAGGCCATTCTGGCGCCGGGCGACACCTGCGCCGTGCCGCCGAACCGCGACTACCGGCTGGTGCCATCGATGACCGGCGAGGCGAGCCTCTACCGGGTGCGCGACACCGACGATCCGGCCGGCGCAACCTGGAGAGACTGAAGGTGACGCTGCCGCTGGTTTTCCTGCCCGGAATGATGTGCGACGCGCGCCTGTTCTCGCCGCAGATCGCGTCGCTCTCGGCGCGGCGCACGATCATCTGCGCGGCGCTTTCCGGCGCGCGATCGATGGCGGAGATGGCGGATCGCGTGCTCGGCGAACTGCCGCCCCGGTTTGCGCTGGCGGGCCTTTCCATGGGCGGCATTCTGGCCATGGAAATGATCCGGCAGCAGCCGGACCGCATCGACCGGCTCGCGCTGATGGCCACCAATCCGCTTGCCGAGCAGCCGAAGGTGAAAGCCGGTCGGGAGCCGCAAATCGAACGGGCGAAAACGGGCGCGCTTGCGGCGATGATGGATGACACCTTCATCCCCCGCTACTTCGCTCGACCAAACGCGGCGCTTGCAGCGCTCTGTCGCGACATGGCGATGGCGGCCGGCCCCGAGACCTTCATCAGCCAGTCGGAGGCGCTGCGCGACCGGCCGGACCAGTGCGAGACGCTGCGCGCCGTGGACTGCCCGGTCCTCATCCTTTCCGGCGACGGGGATCGGCTCTGCCCGCCAGACCGACACGCGCTCATGAAGGACCTCATGCCGCATGCCGTCCGGATATCGCTGCCCGGCATCGGCCATCTTCCAACCCTCGAAGCCCCAGATGACACCACGAAGGCATTGACCGCATGGCTGACATGACCCCGGACCTCCTGACGCTGCTGAAAAGTGTCGACACCCCGACCGTCTGCAACGCGATCGAGGTGATCGAGGGAAAACGCGGCTTCGACCGCTTTACCCGCGGCACGCTCATGGCAAGCAACCCGGCCGGCGTTCTGGTCGGCCGGGCCCGCACGGCGCGCATTTCCGCGCTCGCCCCCTCCCCCGAAGCACCGGAAAAAGTGCGCGCCCGGCGCATGGATTACTACCGCCATATGGCGGACGGCGACGGTCCGCGCATTGCCGTGGTCGAGGATATCGACGGCGCTGCCGCGATCGGCGCGTTCTGGGGTGAGGTCAACACCACCGTCCACAAGGGGCTCGGCCTTGCCGGCGCGCTCACCAATGGCGTGATGCGCGATCTCGGCGATCTGGCGTCTGACTTTCCTGTGCTCGCAGGCTCCGTCGGCCCGTCGCACGGCTTTGTTCATGTCACCGAGGTCGCGGTTCCAGTCACCGTTTTCGGCCTGACAGTTGCGGCCGGCGACTGGATCCACGCCGACCGCCACGGCGCGGTGGTGATCCCGGACGGTTATCTTGCCGGCCTTGCCGCGGCGATCGGCAAACTTCACGCAAGCGAGGCGATCATTCTTGAGGCCGCCCGCGCACCCGATTTCGATTTTGCCAAATTCGAGGCGGCATGGGCCGCTTTCGAGGCGGCACGCACCTGAAAGAAAGATCATGAGCAGATTACCGATCCCCGAGACCGTCACCTTTATCAAGGCTCCGGGCCGCGACGCCGCCGCCGACAATGCGCCGGTGGAAAAGCTGGTTGCCGAGGTCATCGCCCGCGTTGCAAGCGAAGGCGATGCCGCCGTTGCCGATTACTCGGCCCGTTTCGACAAGGCCGAACTTTCGCGATTCGAGGTGACGCCCGAGGAGCGCGAACAGGCGCTCTCCCGCCTCGATCCGCAAACGCGCGCCGACACCGAATTCGCCATTGCCAATGTGCGCGCCTTTGCCGAGGCGCAACTCGGCTCGATGTCGGAAATCGAGATCGAGATTCGCCCCGGCGTCCATCTCGGTCATCGCAACATTCCGCTGGAGCGAGTCGGCTGCTATGTGCCGGGCGGGCGTTATCCGCTGCTGTCGGCACCGGTCATGTCGATCGTGCCGGCCAAGGTCGCGGGCGTCGGCGAGGTCATCGCCTGCCTGCCTCCGAACGCCCATGAGGCGATGATCGCCGGCTGCCACCTCTCCGGCGCCGACCGGATTTTCAGGATCGGCGGCGCGCAGGCGATCGCGGCGATGGCGCTCGGCACCGAGAGCGTGCCCGCCGTCGACAAGGTTGTCGGCCCCGGCAATGCCTTCGTCAACGAGGCCAAGCGCCAGATATTCGGCCCCGTCGGCATCGACCAGCTCGCCGGCCCCTCCGAAATCTTCATCCTCGCGGACCACACCGGCGAGGCCGAGATGATCGCGACCGATCTTCTGGCCCAGGCCGAGCACGACACCCGCACCCGCGTCGGCCTGATCACCACAGATGCCGCGCTTGCCGAGGCCGTGCTCGCCGAGGTCGACCGCCAGCTCGAGACGCTGTCGACGGCGGCAACCGCCGGCCAGGCCTGGCGCGACTATGGCGAGATCGCGCTTTGCCCGGACGAGGCCACCATGATCGCCTATTCCGATATCGTCGCCGCCGAGCATCTCCAGGTCCACACCGAGGACGCCAAAGCCTTCGCGAAACGCCTCAGCCATTACGGCTCGCTGTTCATCGGAACCAATGCCAGCGTCGTCTATTCCGACAAATGCTGCGGCACCAACCATACCCTGCCCACCATGAGCGCGGGCCGCTATACCGGCGGGCTGTGGGTCGGCACCTATATCAAGACGGTGACGCATCAGTGGCTTGACGAGGAGGGCATCCGCCAGGTCGCCCCGCCCGCGGTCCGCCAGTCCGCCTCCGAAGGCCTCGAAGGCCACCGCCGCGCCGCTGCGCTCCGGCTGGAACGGCTGCAGGCGCGCTAGATGGAAATAACCGTCAACCGGCGCGCGCGTTGCCAACCGGTTCACGGAGCTGGCGGAAACATCGCTTCGCGGAGCCACGCGGCCCGACTATCCCATTGCCTACGACGCCGGAAAGGCCCTTCACGTCGCCGCCAAAGCCTGCGGCGAGGCAGGTTACAGTGCGCAATGGGCGGGGCAGGGTGCTCCGCTCGCGCGTGCCATGCCCGGGGCGGAGCTTATGGCCAAAGTCGCAAATGAAATGCGGCTCTGTGAAGCGCCGAGCATCGACGATCGGCGCCACTGTCTATAGCCATTATATAGAGGCTGCCACTATGCACAGCGTGAAGATTGCGGCATGTAGGTAAATCGGCTGGGAATGTAGATCCCTTGTTGGATCCCGGCCTCGCCCGGACATGCTGGCCGATCCACCGAATGGGATCGAAAGCCCGAGGCGTTCAGGGCTCTGTCCGCGCAATCCTTACCCCCAACTGAATGGCGGACCTTCCTCGCGGAAGCGGTCGAACTGTTCGATGGCCTTGATCGACCGGCCGTTGTCGATCGCGGCAAGGTCGAGGATCACGGTGTTGGCGATGGTCATCGGCACGACGAGCGATTGCGACTGGCCAAGCGCGCCGCGCGAGACCGTGATGTGATGATCCGGCGGCGGGTTGAACCGGCCGCCGGCGACATCGGTAATGGCGAGCGTCGTTGCGCCGCGGTCGGCCGCCACGGCGCGAATATCGTGCATCAGCGGCGGCGGGCTGCGAAAGGCGAAGAACCACAGTACGTCGTCTTCCGACATGGTCATCAGCGTTTCGCGCATCAGGTTCGGCGTCGCCGTCAGGTCGGTGGCGTTGTAGCCGGAGCGGTTGAGGCGGAGGTTCACCAGGTGGGCGAGCGCGCCGAAGTGGCCGAGACCGACCACGAAGATCCGCCGGCAATCGCGAATGGCTTCCGAAAACCGCCGGATCTGGCCGTCATTGACCGCCTTTCGGGCGGTCTCGAGGGCGGCAATCTCGCTGTCGATGACGGAGGAGACCAGCGCACCCTCATCGGCGCGCAGCAGCCGGGCGGCAACGCGGGCGGCGCCATTGTCGAAATCCTCGCCCTCGTCGACCAGGCTGTTCTGCAGGAAGGTGCGGAACTCGGGATAGCCGTCAAAGCCGAGCCGACGCGCCAGGCGGACGGCGGAGGAGGGATGAAGCCCGGCGCGGTTTGAAATCTCGCGGCCGTTTTCAAGCGCGGCCCGCATAGGGTTCTGCATCAGCACGTCGAGGAGGCGTGTATCGGCCGCCGTCAGCCGCTCGGCATTGAGCGCCACGAGTTCGCTCAGGTGTTGGGGAATATCGTCTGCTCTGTCCATGTCCTGCCCGGTGTCAGCCTTCCCGAACGGCGAACTCACGGCGCGCGCCGGTCTCGCTGTCGAAGAAATGCGCGGCCCTCATGTCGCAGGCGATCCAGCAATCATCGAGATTGGCGGGAAGCACGCTGCGGTGGGCGGTCAGCGTAACCCGGCCGGCCGGCGTCTCGCAATGGAGAACGACGTCCGAGCCCGTCATTTCGCTCAGGGTGACGCTGGCGGGAAGGGCGGTGCCTGCGGGTTTCGCGCCGACCAGCGTCAGCGCGTCTGAACGCAGGCCGATGGTCAGGTCTGGCGGAATGCCGGCGCTCTTCAGCTCGGCGGCTTCGAGGAAGTTCATCTCCGGTGCGCCGATGAAGGAGGCGACGAAGCGGTTCGCCGGCCGGTCGTAGATCGCCTCGGGCGTGTCGAACTGCTGCAGGTGACCGTCCTTCATCACGGCGATCCGGTCGGCAAGCGACAGCGCCTCGGTCTGGTCGTGGGTAACGTAGATGATCGTGGCCTTCAGCGCCTTGTGCAGTTCCTTGATCTCGCGGCGCATGACGACGCGCAGCGCATTGTCGAGGTTCGATAGTGGTTCGTCCATCAGGAAGGTCGAGGTCTCGCGGGCGATCGCCCGGCCCATGGCGACGCGCTGGCGCTGGCCGCCGGAAAGGGCCGCGGGCTTGCGGTCGAGATAGGGCTCGAGCTGCAGCGTGCGGGCAACCTCCGCGGCCCAGGCATTGCGCGCCTTCTTCGGCATGCCGCGCAGTTCCAGGCCGAAGGCGATGTTTTCCCGCACCGTCATGTGCGGATAGAGCGCGTAGTTCTGGAAGATCATCGCGATGTCCCGGTCTTGCGGGGCGATGTCGTTGGAACGCTTGCCGCCGAGGATGATGTCGCCCTCGCGGCAGGTCTCAAGCCCCGCGATCAGGCGCAGCAAGGTCGACTTGCCGCAGCCGGAGGGGCCGACGATGACGATGAATTCGCCGGGGGCGATATCCATCGACACGCCATGCAGCACGGTCGGGCCCCGGTCATAGGATTTGCGGATGTTCTTCAGTGTAATGCGGCTCATGGTCTCGTCTCCTGGCGGGCATTACGGATGGAAAGGGCAAGGGTCGGCCGGTCGGTGGTGAACACCTTGACGCCGAGATCGAAGGCTTTTTCGATCTGCGGACGGGTGTGTGCGGCCCAGCAGCCGAAGCCGAGGCCGGCCTCTTCCACCATTGCCTTCAGCGCGTTGCTGGCGGTATCGATGTTGACGCCGATTTCGGCGATGCCGCGCAGCCGGGCGATTTCGATCACGCCGCGCGCACCGAGCTGGGTAAGGATAGGGGGAGAGACCAGCCACAGCGCCGGCCGGTCGGTCGCGTCGGCAAGGTCCGTCAGCGTGTCGACAAGGAACGAGGAGAAGGTCGCTGTGGCAAGCTTTCCGCCGGCGTCAAGCGCGGCGATGGCTTTCGGCACGAAACCGGGATAGGGGCGACCATCATGGCCGGGCTTGATCTCGCAGCGGAAGGCAACCGGGCTTTCGGCGAAGATGGCGCAGAGCTCCTCGACGTAGAGTGGATGGCGGAAGCCAGCGCCGGCGTGGTCGACGACCGCGGCGCGCACCTCGGCGGCCGTCATCGCCGCAATCACGCCGCAGGTGTCGGTGGTGCGGTCGAGCGTTGCATCGTGATGGACGATGATGCGGCCGTCGGCGGTCGGGTGCAGGTCGAACTCGACCTCGTCGACGGCCATGGCCGCCGTCGCGGTGAAACCCGCCCAGGTGCTGTCGCCGAATTCGAGCGTACCGCCGCGATGGGATGCGATGCGTGTCACTGTGGTCTTTCCAGTCATGGTCATGATTATTTCACGGCGCCCATGGTGATGCCGCGGATCAGGTGGCGTTCGACGAGCACGAATCCGAGGATCACCGGCAGGAGCGAGATGGTGGAGGCGGCCATCACCAGCGGCCAGTCGATCAGCCCTTCGCCGGGGTTGAGGCGGTAGAGATGGGCGAGGCCGACCTGCAGGGTGTAGAGGTTCTCGCGGCTGGTGGCGACCAGCGGCCAGATGTAGTTGTTCCACTCGCCGATGAAGATGTAGAGCCCCATCGAAAGGATGGCGGGCTTGGCGATCGGCACGATCACGCGCCACAGCACCTTCATGGGCGTCGCGCCATCCATATAGGCGGCCTCATCGAGCGCCTTCGGAATGCCGCGAATATATTGCCTGAGGAAGAAGGCGGCAAAGCCGTTCGATATCGCCGGCAGAATCAGGCCGGCATAGGTGTCGAGCAGGCCGGCATCGGCAAGCGTCAGGTAGTTCGGGATCAGGCTGATATGGCTCGGGATCATCAGCGTCGCCACGGTCGCCGCAAACAGGAGGTTGTTGCCGGGAAAGGTGAAGCGGGCAAAGGCGAAGGCCGCCATGGTGGCGAAGGCCGTGCCGATGACGGTGACCGCGCCGGAAACGATGATGCTGTTGAACAGATAGCGGGCGAAATTGTACTGGCCGACGGCGACCTCGTAGTTGATGAGGGTGAAATGCACCGTGCCGGTATAATAGGCCGTCGAGGTCTGGAACGACATCCAGATCGAATAGAGCACCGGCGACAGGAACAGCAGGCCGGCGACAAGGGCGAGGCCGGAGAGGATGGGGTTGTCAGGCTTCATAGTGAACCCTCCGTCCAAGGACGCGCGACTTGAACACGGCCAGTCCCACCAGGAGAACGAACAGCAGCACGGCGAGAGCCGAGCCCTGGCCGATATCGAAGAGGGTAAAGCCGATCTGGTAGAGCCGGTTGACGAGGAGATCGGTCGCACCGGCGGGCCCGCCCTTGGTCATGACGTCGACCAGCGTGAACACCTGGAACGCCTCGATCACCGAAATGACCAGCAGGAAATAGGTGGTCGGCATGACGAGCGGGAAGGTGACACGGCGGAACACATGGCGCCTCTTTCCGCCGTCGACGGCAGCGGCATCGTAGAGCTCCTGCGGGATCGCCTGCAGGCCGGCAATGTAGATGACCACGTCATAGCCGAGCTGCTTCCAGGTGTTGATGAAGATCAGCACGCCGAGCGCCAGGTCCGGGTTCTGCATCCAGCGCACCTTGTCGATGCCGACCATGCCGAGAAGGCCGTTCATCATCCCGAAATCGGTGGCAAACACCCAGGAGAACACCACCGCGATGGAGACCGTCGAGGTCACCGACGGCAGGAACAGGGCGCCGCGCAGAATGCGCCGGGCGAATGTCTCGCGGGTCAGCGCGCTCGCAAACCAGAGCGCCAGGCCGAGCCGGATCGGCACGGAGATGACGGCGAAGACGGTCGTTACCCATAGCGAATTCCAGAACGCATCCGAGCGGAACAGGACCCGGTAATTGTCGAAGCCGACGAAGGGCTTGTCGGCCGACATGAAGTCCCACTGGCGGAAACTGAGATCGACGCTGGTGACGATCGGGATATAGGTGAACACCGCGATGAACAGCATCAGCGGCATGACGAAGAAATAGGGTGTCAGCTTGCGCAGCATGGGCGGCTTCCTGTGCTGCCGGGATTGCCGGCAGGCTGTTGGCGGCTTGGCCCGCGCGCCGGAGCGGGCGCGCGGGCCTTTGCGATTGTCCTGATTTCAGCGCTTACTTGGCGAGGCGGTCGGCCTCTTCGCGGGTGCGGGCCGCAAAGTCATCGAGCGCCGGCTGCACATCCTTTGTGCCAAGCGCCATGGCCTGCCAGACATCGTACTCGTTGGCGCGCATCCAGGTGACGACCGGCGGGCGCGGACGACCGCGGGCGAAGTCGAGCTGGTCGATGGCGACCGTGATGCCCGCTTCGTTGGCGATCGCTTCGGCCGCGCGCGGCTGGTCAGCGGTCTTCTTGTTGATCGGCATATAGCCGGTCGCGGCAAACCAGATCGCGTTCGATTCCGGGTTGGCCGCAAACGAGATGAACTTGTAGGCCGCGTCCTTCACAGCCTTATCGGCGGAAGACAGGATGCCGATGCCGGCGCCGCCGATCGGAACCGAGCAGACCTTGTTGCACGGCATGGGCAGCACGACGACATCATCGCCGAGCGCCTTGTTGACGTCGCCGTAGTCGCCGG
>MDTD01013715.1_pt1 | contig 29475 bp, 23 predicted proteins | sample 811221 | NCBI WGS metagenome assembly MDTD01 (sample SAMN05326646, study PRJNA326480) | marine metagenome | isolation source: seawater | place: Pacific Ocean: South West | collected 2011 | reverse complement strand
GGGTGCCCAAGTTTTTATTTGGTTTTGGGCTGGGATGTTTCCCCCTCGCGTATTTTTTCACCCATGACATGTCTGGTGCTTTCGTCTGGGGTGATTGGGCAGAATCTGGTCGCCTCTGGAACCATTTGTTTCGCACCGAGTACGGCACGTTTCAGCTGGTGCCAGGAACGCAGGACAACCAAGGCCGGGGTCTCCATGCCTTACTCAAATCCTTGCCCGAAGGTTGGGGTTATATGGGCTTGCTCGTTTTACTTTTGGGTGTGGGACGCTCCATGGCGGACCGGCACCAACCAATACAAACCTTATGGACCAGGGCTTTCGGTGTTTGCTTGCTGGTCTATTTGGTTCTGTTTTTGGGTATGGCGAACCTTCCTTCCGACGACCCGAATTTCACGGTGGTGCAACGGTTTCTGGCGCAAGCTTATCTGTTGATGGGAATCTTCTTGGCCAAAGGGCTCGATGGATTGAACGATTGGTATCAAAAGCGCTCGAAACGACCCACGGTGATGGCACTGCTTCCAGTGGTGTTGTTGTTGCATGTGACACAGACTTTCCCCAAGGCCGACCGCGGCAACGAAAACTTTGTTCAAGAGCATGCGCAAAATATTTTGAGCCTGACTGAACCGGGTGATGTTCTTATTACCCACAACGACCTGGAAACGTTTTCCTTAATGTACATGAATCAAAAGCTGGGCAAAAAGGTGACGGTGATTCCGCTGGGCATGATGGGCATGCCTTGGTTTCGTCATCGTATATTGAACCAATTTGATTTGCAGGACGAGGCCGATGATCTGAAGAGCATGTTTGAAGGCTTAAATGCTCAGACCAGATTGGTGTGGGTGGAGCCCTCAGGATTCGCGCAGCACTCACATGCGCCTGAACGTTTCTATCCGCTCGGCCCTGTTTTTATGGTCCCGCGAACAGGGCAAGAGGTCCCGGATCCGGTTGCTGTGTTTGCGCAGAACAAAATGCGCTACGACAACGATTTTGTTTTGCCCAAGCCAAGTGACCCGGTGGCGCTCACCACCCGGGTGGAGCGAGAACTGTTTGGTAAATATGGGGTGCCATGGGCCATATTATGCGATAGCCTCAAAGCCATGAAGGCTGGCAGCATGCACGAGGCATGTATTTGGGCCAAGCAGTTCAAAGGAGCACCATGAATCCGCCAACCAAAAAGGGCAGCGAACGAAAAAAAAACCGACGACTGAATCGTTTACTGAAAGCCGATGCCGTCATGGTACCCATGTCCCAGCATGGTTTTGGTGCCACTTCGCTCCACGAGGCGCTGGTGTTGCCATTGCTCACGGACAATGAGACCGCTTTTTTGGGCTTGTGGGCCCGATTGGGCGAACATTTCGATGGGCAATGGGATGAAGGGGCACTGGCAGCTGGCGTGGTTCAAGCACAAGACCCGCGAGGTCGGTGGTGGTTGGTGAGAGAGAATGAAAGCCATTTGTGGCGCGCTGCCTACGAGACCAATTTCAAACGTGTTCTGCAAAAGCACAAAGTAGATCTTGAACATGCCACTGAACTAGCAGCGTTTATTGAACGCTTGTTAGAGCAGGGCGATCAAGATCACTCAGCTTTGAGAGCTGAAGTGGCACCTTTAGATATGGCCAGCATTGAGCCGGATGTGGCGCGCAAAGGCAACGAGCAGTTTTTTGACGTGGTGATGGCTGCTTTGTATGCATCTTTTCGCGTGGTTCGAAAACCAGATTCGCGTTCTTGGGGTTTTCATGAATGGAAAATAAGTAAAGTGGATGCCAATGCAAGCAAAGAAGAAGGGTTGACTATGTTGGCCCAGCGGTATTGTGCGGCATACCCTTTTGCCCAGCTCGAGGATTTCGCATGGTGGACAAAAATCGCACCAGGAAAAATCAAGCGGGCCTTCATCGACGCCAAAACCCAGTGGCGTCAGCAAGATGAGCCCCAAGAAGAAACCTTTGGGCTCTACATGTTGCCTTATCGAGACATGCTCTCAGAAGGAACGCGTTATTATGAAAAAGCCTGGGGGCTCAATGTGGAGCCTCACCCCCGGGCACCCGGCGCCTTGCCCACCGTGATCTTAGATGGTCAGGTTATTGGTCATTGGACTACCCAAAACGCACAGGTGGTGCTCGATGAAGATGTGGCGCATCTTTGCCAAGAGGAAGAGGCGGCCTTGCATCGCCACAAAGAGGATTTGTCCCAGCACCTGCTGTTTCGATTCACCGACCTGTTGCCCGTGTATGACATTTACGAGTGATGGCAAGGTTTGAAAAAAACGTATTAAATACAGCCTGATAGGCCCTGCTTAAGGGGGTTTACACCCTCGTTTAAAGAGGGCAACATGCCGGTGCAGTCAAAGGGGCGCCATCATGCATTATCTGTACGAGAACATTCGAGTGATCAATCCAGCCACCGGCATCGACGATGTCATGGACGTGTTAATCGGTCCAGGCCAAGTTTCGTTGGCCCCCACCGAGGTTCCAGACCAAGTTGAGCGTATTTCAGGGGCGAGCAAATGGTGCTTGCCGGGCTTGATCGACTTACAAGTGCATTTCAGACAGCCGGGTTTCGAATACAAAGAAACGCTCGCCACTGGTGCTCAAGCCGCATTGGCGGGCGGTGTGACCTCCGTGGTGGTCATGCCCAATACCAGCCCCACACTGGATAACGCCGAGTTGGTTGCCCAGCAGACCGAGTGGATGAACAGCGCCGAAGGTATCGAATTGTTTGTCGCCGCCGCAGCCACCTATAGCCTCGCGGGTAAAGAAAACACCAACGTTCGAGAACTCAAAGAAGCGGGGGCCGTGGCCATTACCGATGATGGACTTCCGGTGATGAATGACGACGTCATGCGGAAATCATTAGAGGATTGCAAGGCGAACGATTTGTTGTTCATGCAACACGCTGAAGATATCGAGATGACCCAACACGCACCCATGAACCTTTCCAAAACCAGCGAGGCACTCGGGGTGAAAGGGCAAGCTGCCGAGGCAGAGGCGCGTATTGTAGAGCGTGATATTGGTTTGGTGGAGCAAACGGGGGCTCGCTATCACGTCTTGCACACCTCAACGGGCCGAAGTTTGCAAGCCGTCCGTGAAGCCAAAGGCAAAGGTTTGCCGGTTTCCTGTGAAGTCTCGCCCCATCACATTTTGCTCAGTGACACGGCCTGTGCGCAGGGAGATCCAAATAAGAAAATGAACCCGCCACTGCGAGATGAATCCGATCGGTTGGCATTGATCGAAGGGCTGGTGGACGGCACCGTAGATGCCGTGGCCACCGATCACGCACCGCACAGCGACGAAGAAAAGGCACAAGGATTCGAAAAAGCGCCTTTTGGTGTGATTGGGCTTGAGACCGCTTTCTCTGCGGTGTTGCATTTCGTGCACAACGAAAAAATCACACCCACCCGAGCTGTGGAGTTAATGACATCTGGCCCTGCGCGTGTGCTTAAAAAAGAAAGCGAACTGGGTTCCCTCGTGGGTGACCAGCAACCCGCGCACGTATGTATTGTCGACCCTGATTTGGAATGGACCGCAACCCCCGAAACGTTTCAAGGGAAATCCAAGAACTCTGCTTTTCTCAATCATGCGTTCAAAGGAAAAGTTTTGGCTACTTTTGTTGATGGGTTGCTGAAATACCAGCACTGATTCATTCGAGAAAAGGCAAGCATGAAGACCAAAAAACCCATGACCCGGCCGGGTTACAAGAAGCTCGTTGCCGAATATGAGCATTTGACCAAAGTAGAACGCCCCCGAGTGGTTAAAGGCGTCTCCGATGCTGCTGCCGAAGGAGACCGTTCTGAGAATGCGGAATACATTTACGGCAAAAAAAAGATGCGTGAAATCGACAAGCGTCTAAAATATTTGGGTCAACTTCTCAAAGATGTCGAAATTATTGATATTGATAACCTGCGAGGCACCAAGGTGTGTGTGGGCGCCACGGTGGTGGTGATGGACGAGGAAGAGGAAATCAAAAAATGGACCATTGTGGGCGACGGTGAAGCCGATGCTCGGGACGGCACCATTTCGTATAAAGCACCCGTGGCCAAAGCCCTATTAGGCAAAGAAGTGGGTGATGCAGTGACGATTTACCGCCCCAAAGGGGAAATAGAAGTCGAGATCACGGGTTTGTACTTTGGAGACAGACTTATTGCGGGAGAGTAATTGCATGGTTCGTCGCGGTTGGTGTGTGCTGGCGCTCTTCATGATCGGACTTTGGGGTCAGGCCAGTCATGCTGCATCAAAGGATTGCCATACCTTGGCCCGTCTGCATCACCAACGAAATATTCACAACTTTTTGAGTTCCAACGATGCGTTGGCGCGCCCCTCGGAAACCTTGTTCGTGGATAGCAGTTCTTATGGCTTGCGAGTGCATTATGCGCAAGAAACACAAGAGGAACTTGCTTTAGAGCTGTTGGGGTATTTGGAAGAGGCCTGGGTGCGCCAAGTGGAGGGCTTGAACTATCCGGCACCTGCCATTGACGACGAAGCGGGTGGCAATGACTCTTTCGACCTTTACCTCACCTCTGTTTCCAATGGCAGTGCGCTCACGGTGGCTGAGGACCTGGTGGAGACGGAGGCCGGGGTACAGCAAACGAGCTACATCCTTTTTGATCCGAGTGTCTCTCCGGAGGAGCGGGCGTTGACCATCGAGCATGAGTTCCAACACGCGCTTCAGTTTGCCACTGACCCACAAGCATCGTTGTTCTTTTTTGAGGCTTCGGCGGTGTACATGGAGACGCTCGCTTTTCCTCAAAATTTGGCATACGCAGAGGTGATTCCAGAGTACCAATCTTGGCCGAATGCACCTTTTTTTACCGATGGTATTCGCTGGCAAGCACAGGTGAATGAGTCTTCCTTTTATGAGTATGGCGGGGTCCTGTTTCTGATGTTCTTAGAAGAAACTTATGGCGAAGCAGACGGTGCTCTGGTGGCGGCGTTGTGGCAAATGTCCAAAGACAATGATGCTGCAGAGAACGAGCCGGACTTTTTGGATGCGCTCGCACAGAGAGGTATCAACTTAACCGATGCCTTGTTGGATTTCGCCACTTGGCGATCATTGGTAAATATTTATGCGCAGGATAGCGCCGGCCCGGTTGGGGGGAATTTGTGGTCGGGTGATGCCTTGATGGCCACTCAGATTTTAACCTGGGCGGGCTTGGCAACGCCCGACGTGAGCTTGGGGACCGCAACAGGTTTGTATCGCGGTGGGTGCTTGCCCTTTGTATTTACGGCCGGAGATGAGCCGACCACATTGGCGGTGGAGATGACCTCCAATGACCCAGAATATGAGATACAAAACAGCATCGGGGTGTCAGTGGCTGTGTTTGATCGTGAGCTTACCTTAACGGACCGTCACCCAACGCGGCCCGAAGCGGTGGTATGGCCCTTTGAAATAGAGGCGACCTACCGCAGCACTGTTTTGTTGGTGTTATGTGATGCTGTGGGTGACTGGGATGCCGATGAAGAACCCAAGTTTTTGGACGTTTCTTTGAAAATCTACGATGCCGATAGACCGCCTGAGTCCAAACCCGCTCAGAACGCTGACGAAACAGACGCTGGCATTGTGTCATTACCGCCTGAGGAAGAAGTGCCCAATGAATGTGGGTGCCAGACCACGTTGAGCCACCATGGCGCGCGAGGTTTCAGCCTGTTGGCATTGAGCGCGGTTTTCCTCTTGCTTTGGAACCGGCGCAAGAGCATGCCCCATGAATGATGGGGGGACGCCAGGGTCAGCAACCTCGGAGCGCTTGCAAAGAGTCGCTGCGCAATTGCAACAGCCCGAGGTCACCCGTTTACTGTTCATCACAGGCGCCGGTCTTTCTGCTGACTCTGGTTTGCCCACTTATCGAGGCGTGAGTGGCCTTTACGAGCAATCCGATACAGATGAGGGGTACGCCATCGAAGAAGCCTTGTCGGGACGTATGCTGCAGTTGCGTCCGGAACTTTGTTGGAAATACATCGCCCAAATCGAAGCGGGATGCCGGGGGGCCAAGCCCAATCGGGGTCACGAGGTGATCGCGGCTTTACAAAACCACTTTGATGTTTGGGTGCTCACGCAAAACGTGGATGGCTTGCATCGACAAGCAGGGTCTAAGCAATTGATCGAGATTCACGGCAATGTGCACGCGCTGAGTTGCACAGCGTGTGATTATGGGCATCAGGTCACCGATTATTCCGCTCTCAGTGTGCCCCCGGCATGCCCAACGTGTGGGGCTTTGGTACGGCCCGATGTGGTACTTTTTGGCGAAATGTTACCCACAAAGCCTTTGGCGACTTACCAGCAACAATTAGGCCAGGGGTTTGACATGATTTTTTCTGTGGGCACCACCAGCGTGTTTCCTTATATTGCTGAGCCCATTTGGAATGCGCATTTGCGGGGCATTCCCACCATAGAGATTAACCCCGGTGAAAGTGAGGTGTCTCATTTGGTGAGCGAGCGAATTAAAGGAGGGGCTGCGGCCACGCTTGATGCTTTGGCTGAGGCTTTGGGGATGTCCGCTTAACCAATCAGATTCATAAATGGAAAAGCAGAAAGACCCGCGATGCTTCCCAAACACATCCCAGCGATCACATCCGAGGGAAAATGAACGCCCAAATACACGCGGGACAGTGCAATGCAAAGGGCCAAACCCATGAACAGGGGCATGGCCGGGTTGCTCACTGACAAACAAAACACCGCAACCGCAAATGCGCTGGTGGTGTGTCCGGAAGGGAAGGACCAAGGGTCAGGGATGTGCGTTAATGCCTTGGGGAAGCTTTGATGCATACAGGGACGTTGCCTCCTGAAGAGGCGTTTGACAACGATGGCCGAAAGGGCGCCCACCAAAGATACCAGGCCAAGCTTTAAGCCAAATCCGGCGAGGGTGCCTTCGAAAACCATGATGCCAATGCTCAATAACGTCCAGCCCAGCGGATCGCCCATTTTGGTGACCAACCGCATGATCAAGGTCAAGACTTCGCATTCCGTTTTTCGCACGGCTCGCATCAAGGACAGATCGGTGCGCTTGAGCCGTCGGACCATGCGATGAATTGCGGAGTAAGATTTTACAGAACTCATGATATTTGCAGGTATAGGAAGCCCCCATGGCGTTTAACGCCCATGTGGGTGACAAGCCGGTGAAAACCATTAAAAAATTCCCAAAAAACCATGGTGTTGGATGAAAATCCCCACTTTCCTAGGGTTGGCCGCCATCCGAGGTGGGTGGGTTTGTGGACGGACCGGCATCCACGGTGTCCGCAGTGGTGCCTGCATCCGCTGAATTAACAGTGACGCCTGCGTCGATACCGGTGGTTGCGTTTTCAGCGGGCCCTGCATCGGTTGGGTTGGTTTCGTTGCCAGGGTTGCCGCCTGCATCAATGGGTTGTTGGGGCACACCGCTGTCGAACGCGGGCTGGATTGGGTCACACCCATCAGCCCCTGGAAACACCAAGTCCGTGTTGTTTGGACAGAGGTCGACACAATTGGGAACCCCATCGCTGTCTGTATCTACATCAAAATTACCGCAGCCACAGATTCCGGGCGCTGTTTTGTCGCCATCATTTGGGCACCCGTCCACACAGTCCATGACCCCGTCAAAGTCAGAATCTACATCGAGGACATCGCAGCCACAAATGCCCGCCACTTCCTTAAGGCGGTTTTCAGGGCATGCATCGAGGCAGTCTGGGGTACCATTGTCATCGCTATCAACATCGCTCGCTCCACAACCACAAACGCCGGGGCTTACTTTTTTACGATCTCGAGGACAGCCATCGATACAATCGGGGGTACTGTCCAAATCCGAATCCAAATCTTTGACGCCACAGCCACAGAGCCCGGGGGTGGATTTTTGAGCGTCGGAGGGACACAAATCGATGCAGTCCATCACATTGTCATTGTCGCGATCGTTATCCGGTTCGCCACATCCGCAGACCCCGGCCGTTTCTTTGTCAGGGTCATCGGGGCAGGCATCCAAACAATCTACCAGACCGCTGTTATCGCTGTCTTCATCGGCCACGCCGCAACCACACAAGCCGGGGGCAGATTTTTCCGCATCGTTGGGGCAAGAGTCGACGCAATCAGGGACGGTGTCGGAATCACTGTCCGTATCAGGCACCTCACAGCCACAGATGCCGGGTTGGTTTTTCCCCTCGTCACCGGGGCAGAGGTCGATACAATCGGGCGTGTTGTCATTGTCTGAGTCTGTCTCGGCAATCCCACAGCCGCAGACACCCACGGTCTTTTTGCTCGCATCTTCCGGACAGGCGTCCACACAGTCGAGACTGCCATCCCCATCGGTGTCGAGCTCTGCATGGCCACAGCCACAGATACCCGGAGCAGATTTATTGATGTCGAGAGGGCAAGCATCCTCACAGGCGGGCACACCATCGTTATCGCCATCGTTGGTGTCGGTGCATTCTGTATCGGCCATGCCCGTTGTTGCAGGCCCAGTGGGACAGCCCCCAAAGAGGGTCAGACAACCCAACAAAACGAGTCCTTTGTTGAGTGTGGCTAATTTTGAGATAAGACGATGCATAAAGCCCCCTGCGGTTGACGGACGGTACCCGATAAAACGGCTTTCATCCTACACCTTTGCAGAGGGCAAAGTACAATCGCGCCGCCCAAATTTTTGTCTTTCGGGCGGCGTTCGGTTTTTGAGTCTGGCTTGGGTGCGTTAAATCCCGAGCTCTTCCTCGCTGACTTCCACACCAGCTTCAAATACCTTTTCGGTTTGCTTGGCGATGAAGCTTTTAACTTTAGCCTGTACAGTCTCGTCTTTGAGCGCGAGCATGCGTGAGGCGAGCAGGGCAGCATTTTTTGCGCCAGCAGGGCCAACGGCCAAAGTGCCTACGGGGACGCCACCGGGCATTTGTGCCATACACAGTAAGGCATCCATGCCGCCCATGGGCGTGGCATCGATGGGCACACCTAAAACAGGCACCCAGGTTTTGGCGGCCAAGCAACCGGGGAGGGCTGCTGCGGCGCCGGCACCGGCGATGATCACTTCGAGGCCTCTTTCCTCGGCTTTTTCAGCGTACTCTGCGGCCCAATCAGGGGTACGATGAGCTGATGCAATCCGAACCTCAAAGGGGATTTCCAGGGCTTTCAGCGTTTCTGCTGCCTTTTTCATGATCCCCAGATCTGAACGACTTCCCATTACAATTCCGACTCTCGCTTGTTGAACTGACATGATAAACCTCTTAAGTTCCTGTAATTAAAAGAAAAAAATGTTGACGGGTGTTCTTTCCCTGGATCTCACTCAGAAATTCGGGTTTGTAAACCCCTTTTTGCTGCTTTTGAGTGCTTTTGTGCCCCTTTGACAAGTGCAGTCAAAAACGCCATTTCTCGCCGAGCAGCGGGGCCGTTTTGTGATCTCAGAGAACGGCACCACTTTTTTTATTACCAGGCAGGCATCGGCAAAACCTGCGCTCCTTTTTTAAAGGAGACGACCGGCCGAATAAAATGCTCCGGCGTTTTATTAGAAGTAGAGAAAAAACAAATATGGAAACACAAAATCAAGAAGCAATCATCGAAGAAGGCATGACCTTTGAGCAAATGCTCAACGAAACCTATGCCAAAGACGACGTCACTGAAGGTGCCATTGTTAAAGGTACCATCCTGACATTGACCAAAGACTTTGTCATTGTCGACGTGGGTTACAAATCTGAAGGCATGGTCCCTGTTGACCAGTTTTCTGCCATCAACGGTGAACTACAAATCAAAACCGGCGATACCATCGATGTGTTGGTGGAATCCCGCGAAAACGAATCCGGCTTAATGGTCCTCAGCAAAGAAAAAGCAGACCGTTTGAAAGTCTGGGACGAAATTTCTGAAGCCTGTGAGCGTGACGAAGTGGTTGAAGGTGTCATCCTTGCCCGCGTTAAAGGTGGACTGCAAGTGGACATTGGCGTTAAGGCTTTCTTGCCAGGCAGCCAAGTGGACCTGCGCCCCATGCGCAACCTGGACAAGCTCATTGGTGAAAAGTTCAAGTTTAAGGTCATCAAGTTCAACAAGAAACGTGGCAACATCGTGTTGAGCCGTCGTGCGTTGCTTGAAGAAGAGCGTCACGCCAAACGCTCCTCCACGCTTGAAATCTTGGCCGAAAACGCCATGATGAAAGGCATCGTGAAGAACTTGACCGACTACGGTGCGTTCATCGACCTCGGTGGCATCGACGGCCTGTTGCACGTCAGTGACATGAGCTGGGGACGTGTCCAGCACCCCGCAGAGAAGTTCAAAGTGGGCGACGAAGTGGACGTGAAAGTCCTCAAGTGGGATCCGGAGACCGAAAAAGTGTCTTTGGGCCTCAAGCAAATCCAAGAAGATCCATGGTTGACCGTGGAGGCCGACTTCCCAGTGGGCGCTCGCGTTTCTGGCAAGGTGGTTTCGTTGGCCGATTACGGTGCATTCATCGAGCTCTCCCCAGGGGTCGAAGGTTTGATTCACGTGTCCGAAATGTCTTGGACCAAACGCGTGAAGCACCCTGCCAAAGTTGTAGATATTGGTGATGATATCAGCGCCATCGTTCTGGACATCGACCAAGACAGCAAGCGCATTTCCTTGGGCATGAAGCAGGTTGAGCCAAACCCATGGAGCTTGTTGGAGCAAAAATACCCTGTGGGTGCAGTGATTCGCGGCCAAGTACGCAACATCACCGATTTCGGTATCTTTGTGGGTATCGAAGATGGCATCGACGGATTGGTTCACATCAGCGATTTGTCTTGGACCCATCGCGTGAAGCATCCTTCCGAAATGTACCAAAAGGGCGACGATGTTGAGGCCGTGGTGCTGAACATCGACGTTGAAAACGAGCGTTTCTCGCTGGGTATCAAGCAGTTGCACGAAGATCCATGGGGACGCATTCCGAGCGATTACCCACGTGGTACCCGCGTTAAAGGCAAGATTACGAAGGTGACTGAATTCGGTGCATTCATCGAAATCGAAGCTGGTATCGAAGGCCTCTGTCACGTGTCTGAGTTCTCAGACAAGCACGTGGACAATCCACGCGAGCACGTCAATGTGGGCGATGAAACAGAAGTGATGATCATCGATGTCGACTCTGAAGAGCGTCGCATTGGCCTGTCCATCAAGGCTGTTTCCAAAGCCGAACAGGGCATTGATTACCGCGCCTACTTGGCAGAAACCGCCAAACCAGCGGCAGCCAAGGCCAATACGGGCGGCATGGGTACCTTGGGCGATGCCTTCGGTTCACAGCTGGCCAACCTCCAAGGCGGCGAAGAAAACACCGAAGAGTAGTTAAAACCTTCTTCGGAATCCAAAGGCCTTTGACTCTGATGAGTTAAAGGCCTTTTTTATTGGTAGGTTACACGAATTCTGGGCCGCGCAATTTTTGCGTGCAGAACGCGCCATTTTGGCATTTATTGGGATACATTATGGGGAGAGGAGCATTGCCATGAGCACCATCAAGAAGTTACCCCAGGCCCAGTCCATTTTGAGTCATGTCCAGACCGCCGATCCTGTGGCGAAAGCCAAGTTAGAAGAAGCGGTGAAGTCAGTGGCCGGTGTGGATGGCGATCGGGTGTTAGACCAATTTGAGGCCGAGGCCCTCAAGATCACCATCGATGAGGTGACCCAAGGCAGTACCGCGCCCCTCACGGCTGCGCAGGTGGAAGCCGTTCAAGGTGCATTGGCCCTACGAGTGGCACAACTGAAGGGCGAAAGAGTGGCCGCGGCGGACGCCATCTTCACTTCTGAGGGCGGGGCATTACAGAGCTTTCGGGGCAAAATTTTGGGCGCCATGGAAGATACCATTCGCAAGGCCAATGGTCGGCCCGTGGATATCAACATGATGGTATTCTCCTTTACAGACACCGTTTTGGCTGACGAAATTTTACGTTTGGCACGGGAAAATCCCCACGCGAATTTTCGCTTACTCACCGATTGGTCGCAAATGTCATCTTCGGGCAATCGACAATCGGCACGGCTGGCGCGCACGGCTTTCGATGAAGGTCTGGATAATCTCGACATTAAGTTTAAGAAAGACAACCCCTACGTCTGGGATCCAGATCAGGGCAGGCCGGTGTTCTCCCATCGACACACCACAGGTCTCAACCATCACAAAGGTTTTGTGACCCTCATCGACGGACGTCCCCAAAAAATGGTGTGTGGTTCATTTAACTGGTCCATGGGGGCCATGACTCGAAACTATGAAAATTTGATGAGCCTCGATCGTAAGGACCCTGATCATCGCGGTATCATGAACTCCTACGAGAAAGAATTTGAAGGGTTTTGGAACCGTGATGACGTGGCATTGACCTATGCAGAGGCCCGCAAGGAAAAAGACCGGATTTTCCGTTCCATGTACGAGGCAAATGGTGTGGCCTACACATCGCCGGCCAATAACCTGCAGGATGTGGAAGACCCTATTTATCGCGCTGAGCCCAAGGGCTACGCGTTGGATATCAATGCTTTTAGCGATGCCAACCATGACGAACTGGTGGGCCGAGTGGGAAAAAGCATGGCTGACACAATTGAAAAAGAGGTCCGCGATTTTGGGAGAATTGATACCTGGGCCGAGTTAATGATTCGGGTGCCTGGTTTAGCGGCCAAGCCTGCTTGGGTGCATGAAAATCTGCGCGCCAACATCGAATTTGGTGACGGTGGTGTAAGTATCAATACGGCCACTGTGGACGAACTGGATCGCGCAGGGGTCAGCCGCAAGCAGGCCGAGCGGATTGTCGCTTTTCGCGAGTCGCACGGCTATTTTGAATCGGTGGATGAATTGGACGATGTCAAAGGTATCGGCGCTGGAACGCTCGATCGCATCAAGCCCACCCTCAACGCTGAACTGTCGGCGGCCACTTTTTCGGCGCGAGCGCCTGATGGCTCCGCAGCCACCACGGGTTGGTCATCCGATCATCACGGAACCTGGAACGTACCCAGTGAAGGCGCAGAATCCGATGATATCGTGCGGGGGAGGAACGTTCCTACCAATCGCAATGAAGTAGAGGCCATTCGCCGTGATATGGCTGCGCCAGTGATTGATATGCTGCGACGTGCACAACCCGGCGAAACCTTCCGGTTGGTCATGTACGGTATCTCCACAGGCTCAAAAGAATATGCGGCGCTCAAAGAGGCGTTGGCCCGCGGCGTCAAGGTGAAAGCCGTCATCTACAAAAGTTATAACGCCAATGCATTGGCAGACATGCAAAAATTAATCGATGAGGGACACGACTTGGAGATCAAAACGTTCACCTCCAAAGTGATGCACGAAAAATTCGGTGTCATCGGGGACGATGTGTTTAATGGCAGCGCCAACTGGTCGAATTCATCCATCAGTAAGCACACGGAAGACCGGTTCTTATTCATGAACCAGCCCGACGTGGCCAATCGATTCATCGAAGAATTTGAGCGTTTATGGGATCGTGCGTCGACCTTTTAAACCTCTTCGGTTGAAGAAACCGAGCAACAATAAAACGAACAGAAAATACAGCGTGGCTTTACTTTGTGAGTTATCGCTGCTGTTACAGCCACATCCTTGGGCTGCGGGCGCGACCGCGTCTTCATCGGAGTCATCCTCTTCCTCTGTTTCTCCTTCAAGCTCTTCTTCGGTGCCGCCACCACACGCTTTGGCGTCCACAGAGACCGTGGCATTGATGTTATAAAGCGTTGCGCTGCCTTCGCTGCTCAGTAAAGAAACGTGGTAAGTTTTGGCGTCACAGCTGTCATTGTTAAAAGGGTAGTTGACCGGCGCTTGACCTGAGTTGTTATCGGTGGCTCCCACGGAAGCGATGAGCTCAGACGCCTGAATATCAAAAGGAACGGTGCTGCCGTCAGCGAAGTAAGGGGTCGGGGTTCGTCCATTTGGGCCTTCATATTTCCATTCGATGGGCGCATCTGTTTCAGCCACCAAAACTTTCAGTGGGGTGACATCGCCACCTCCAAACAATCCACCGCCAGCGGCTTGGGACCAAATCAAAGTGATGTCGTCCGTATTGGCGGGCACGCTCACTTTAAATTGCATGACGGATGGCGCAAAATCGAGCCCCACGGAGCTTGGGTCGGGTTGCATGAGCATGGCCTTGGGGTTCGTGGAGGCTTGTCCATTTTCTTCGGCTGCCACCAAATCGTAGACCCGAACGCAGTTGTTCACACTGTGGCGGTCAAAGGCCGTGTTGGCCGTCTCGACCCATGATTCGCCCAGGGTACCGGGAATGGCTGCTAAGATTTTAGCAATGTGGTCCGAAAAAGTTTCTGTCATTTCAGCTTCGGCGATGGTGCCCAAAATAAGCTGGTCTAGGTCTGCAACGCCCTCGTCACCCAAGTCTGCTTTCACCGCAGCACGTATTTCCCAAAGGGCGCCCGAGAAAGGGGTAGAGTCTTCGTGGACTTCGCCAATGAGATCGTCAGGGCATTTTTTGTCATTGTCGGCATTCCGCAGTCCGGTTTCACCTTGGGTGATGCCGCGACCCCCGTATTCGCCCGTGGCAGAGTCATCGGTAAAGGAAGCCGAAAAGTAATCTGCCCAGCCTTCATTGAGGGCGCCTCCCTCCACATGGGTTCCGTACTTGTCGTACCCGCCCTGGCCAAGCCCGTAAGCGAGGGTGTGAACCAGCGCGTGGGTGAATTCGTGATAAACGATATCGCCATCGTAGGAGAAGTCACGAACGCCTTGGAGGTAAATGTTGGAGTCGTAAGGCCGATTAAAAAATTCTGTGAGTGCATCGAGACCGTCAGGGACCTCAATGGGGGAGCCTGTCATGGAGGGAACGAAAGCGGCATTCCCGAGCCGTTGGTAATCGTTGATCACCACAGGCTCTTCGGCGCTCTGTCCGAGCCCAGCGAAGAGTTGAGCCCCCAGCGCTTGAAGATCGAATTCTGGCATCAGCAGGTTGGTAGAAATGCGGAAGGGCCAAGCGGGTTGCCCATTGTCGTCCAAAACGGGGGTGCCGTCTTCGTTGCAGTCCATAGAGAGTGCCTCGAGGCAGAAAGTAGGATCTTCCATCACGCCACGAATGTGTTCAAAGAACTGCTGGCTGGCGTAGTACACTTGTACCTCAGCAAAGGCATCTTCTTCAGAGGCCAGTCCGTCTGACTCACTGGTGCCTCGTGTCTTATCTACTGGCGTATAGTTGAAGCTTAAGGTGCCATTGTCGTCTTGAGCCTGTGCCCTGGGCAGCTCGGCACAGAAGACACTTTTCGCGTACAACGTGTCTCCGGAGAAAAAGGTGGCCACTGCACTGGGCAAATCTTCGGTGGGGATGGCTATTTCGAGTTCACTTAAAATGGCATCTTCAGATTCTGTATCGTCCGTGCAGCGACGGGCTTCCAAAGGACATTGGCCTTCGACCAAATCGGAACTACAAGTGTAGTACTTGCAGCAGTTACGCGTGGCGAAATGCCAGCCTTGGAGATAGTCGCCAGCGGTGGTGTTTTGCAGGCCCGACAGACTCACATTGACCAAATCGTCTGCGTCTACACCATCGGGGTGGGGCGCATGCACAAACACGTTCGCTTGCACTTCATCGGAGCCGGAGGGTGTCGGTGTTCCCGCATCGGTGCTGCCCATGCTGTCATCGGTACCGCCAGCATCGGTTGTTGCTATCTCTTCCTCTGGACCACCATCGAAAAACACTGCCACCGCTTGACGTCTCAGAAGTTGTCCGTCTTGACCATTAATATAGTATTCGTGCAGGTCTTCCAGCCGCAGGGTTGGAATGCGCACTTTGATCACTGGTTGCAGGCCGCCCGGGACTGCGTACCAAATGTGAGTGGTGAACCCCTGAATCCGCTCCACTGAAGGATCCACGAAAAGGCTCTTTGGGTTGAGGTTGTGGGCTTTCAACAAAGCTTCATGATCGCCCACTTGAAATGCACCCAATACTTTTAGTGAATGAAAGGCGTTCGCTCGGATGACTTGACCGTTTCGCAGGGTGATGATTCTGGTGGCGCCCAAAACGGGTCGGTTTTGAACGTGGGGAATGATGCGAATGACTTGTGTTGCTCCAAACCGGAACACCGAAATCTGTTCTCCGGAGGTTTGGCTCCAGTTCGGATCGAGTTTTTGCCATTGGGGGGTTTTCAGCATGGCTTCCACATCTTGGCGGTGGATTGTTTCACCATCGGGGACCATCAAAACTGCGTTCAAGGTTTCGAGGGTGTATTTTGCGGTGGCGTTCAACGGGGCAGAGGTGAACATCAAGGCCGCAAAGCCCAGCAAGAACAGGTTTGGCGTGAAAGTTTTAATCATATTTTCTCCCGAATTAGGTGAACAGAGTCCATGACGCAGTGAGACACAAAAATCAACGGACATTCAGCGGATAGGCCCCTGTGGGGCTGAATATCTGGTGTTCTTATGTCGTTTCAGTGAAATGGCATTGAAGTCGGTCGGATGACGCCTTGACAGCTGGGCTTGGCCTGATTTGATGGCGCATGATTAAGGAGGCACCATGAATACCAAAACAGCCCTTATTTTCGGATTAACCCTCTATTTATTAGGTGGTTACAATCAGGCACAAGCTGCGTCAGTGGATTTGGTGCCCGACGATTACCGTGTGTTTTGCGGTTATTTAGACGCATTGTCCGAGCCGAACATCCAAAAGTTGAAGCCCAAACAACGAGATGTCAAAATTGCCAAAATGGCCAAGTTGAAGCTGAAAGACCTGTTATCCCACGTTGAGCGCGCCAAAAAATACGGCGAAACCTGCGAAGAAGTGGGCAAAAAGGCAAAAGAAATCATCGAAACGCAGGCCAAGAGTGCCTTGGGCGACCAAGTGGAATATTTCGACCTGGACTACAGCGACCCATCTCATGTGGTGGTTTCCGCCCGTTGGAAAGCGAAAGATAAACGCCTGGTGCATGTGGAAGGCCTGGTATTGGCCCACGCACTGGCCAAAGAAAGCTCCATCGCCAAAACCATCGCCATTCGTGGTGTCGACCCCAAGGCCGCCAACTCCAAATCGGACGATGCGGTCTGGTTTGAAGGAAAAGGCACCCCCGACCGCTTTAAGAACATCAACGTATCTCGTTTGAAAAAACTCAAACCCCATCAAGCGAAACAGGCAGACCGGTACTTGCGTGTTTTCGATGGTTTGGTGCGTAAATAGACGCTAACCAACCGGACGACAAGGCCGCCCGTGGGGCGGCTTTTTTTTGCCCAATCTTTGGGGTTTTCCAAGGAAAAGTGCTAGTAATTGCTTTGTAAATCATGAACTTAACCTCACCAAAGCCCCAGGCTCAGCTGCGCTGTCGATGGGCGCTTTGAATTGGTAGCCGCCCAAAACGCAGAGGGCATGGGCGCAAAAGAGGTTAGGGGAGTTCTTTGTTGGACGACACCAAACCCGAAATAACCTCACCCGGTCCGCGAACCATCGATCGTTATGAGATCCTGGGCAAACTCGCCGAAGGTGGGATGGCTGAAATTTTTCTGGCCAAGCAATCGGGGATGGAAGGTTTTGAGAAGGTGGTGGTCCTCAAGTGCATCTTGCCATCATTGATAGATGACGAAGAATTCATCACCATGTTTTTGGATGAAGCCAGAATCGCAGCGCGTCTCAACCATCCTAACATTGCTCAAATCTACGATTTGGGGCGAACCGATGAGACCCTTTACATCGCGATGGAGCACGTTGCGGGACGAAATCTGCAACAAATTTTGTTGAAAGAATACAATCAAGATCAGCGGGTGCCCATTCATCATGTTTGTAAGATTTTAGCGGGGGTCTGTGAAGGCCTCCACTACGCGCATGAAAAAACGGACCTGCAAGGGCAGAGTCTCAATTTGGTTCACCGTGACGTGAGCCCTCAAAATATATTGGTGTCCTACGACGGCAATGTGAAGCTGGTTGATTTCGGAATTGCAAAAGCATCCAGCCAAGTGGGCGAAACGAGAGCCGGGGTTCTCAAAGGTAAATACGCCTATATGAGCCCAGAGCAGGTACGGGGTTGGGCATTAGATGGTCGCAGTGATTTGTTTTCGGTGGGTGTGGTGCTTTACGAATTACTCACCGGACGTCGACCATTCGAGCAATCCTTGGGTGTGGACACCCTGCGCGCCATCATGGCTAAAAAGCCAGTCAATCCCTTGAAGTACAATCCAGAAATTCCTGATGCGGTCATGCGCATCTTGGGGCGATGTTTGGAAAAGAGCCCGGACAAAAGGTATCAAAGTGCGCAAGAGCTGCAGATGGATTTCGAGGACTATTTGGTGTCTTCACCTGAGAAATCTACCAGTGTTCGTCTCGCCAGATATATGGAATCGCTTTTTGATGACGAGCTTAACCAAGAATCAGGACGTTTGCACGTGTCCGGTGTTGGCGAGGTCATTATCCCAGCGGGACAAATGGATGTGGGAGAGGAAGGGGAGCCCGCAAAAGACAGCACACAGAGGGTGAAGCACCTTAATGGCTTAGGTAAAGAAAGCACCCAGCCCACGATTTCGGTGGCACATCCCATGAGCGAGTTGGGCGACGATGAACTCTTTTCCGAGGTTTCCGCCACATACGAGTCCGCCGGTTTCTCTCAATCAGATTTGTCTGAAGACCAAATAGAAACGGCAGGCCCCAGCGAGAGTCACATCCCCGAAGAAGAAGATGATGACGACGAAGAGGGGCAGGAAAGAGACACCATGACGGCCTTTGATGCCAAAGCCTACCAGGACTACGTGGCAAAGGTCCATGAAGGCGGTGAAGAGGTGGACCTTCCGGTGTTTGTTTCGCAAGAGGAAGCTGCAATCTTAGGATTTGAAGAGGAGCCTACCGACGCTGAAGGGGTCGAGGAACTCGAAGAACTCAATCAAATTTTGCCCCAAGACATTCAGCCCCCTCAGCAAGATGACTTTGATGACGATGAAGAAACCAACCTGAACATCAATGCGGCCCAGACCATCGACAACCAAGATCTCACAGTTCCAGAGGTGGCTCCTCAGGCCACGGCTGCACAATCGATGGTGGGTTTGACGGCATCAAGTTTGGGCCAAAAATACATTTCCAACCGGATTTCCTCGGTGGTTTTGGTGTTGCTGATTCTGGTGGCAGGGGCCATCTTTGTGGTCATCGATCAACTGGCAGAGCAGCCCTTTGCTGGCGAACAGCAGGAAATCCATTACAGTTTGGTGCGGCTCAAAACAGTGCCCGAGGGAGCGAAGGTTTTCTTGGACGATAAAGCCCAGAAAAAGGCAGCTCCGGTGACGCTCATGCTTGAGCGGGGCAAAACCCATCGCCTAAGAATTGAAATGGATGGCTTCGAATCGCACACCCAAGAAGTCACCGCTGGGGAGAATGAGACCCCTCAAGTCCTGGAAATCTCTCTAAATCCAAAGAAATAGATACCTCCAGTGGGTTCCGCCATTGACCCTTTGGCCTAAAAACGGCACAAGATTCTCCGGCTTAATCGATCGGCACCCTTTACGTCCGATCACTTGGGAGAGTTGTATGAAATCACGATTATTGACACGTTTGGCCTTATTTCTGTCTTTGAGCGCAATGGCTTGCGATACGGGCCCCAAAGAAGGCGAAGAGCACATCTATTACGCCGAGAAGCTCAACCACGAAGACAAAAAAGTTCGTGAAAATGCGATGAAAAACCTCTCGCAGTTAAAGGATAAGCGTTCGGTGCCCGGTTTGAACAAGGCTTTGGGCAATGGTCATGCTGAAATCAAGCCCGAGCTGGTGAAGCTGGTCAATGACATGGCTGACCCCTCTTCGGTGAAGCCGATGATCGATGCCATCGATTGGCGCGCTGGTGCTGGTCGTGACAAGACTGGCAAGATGCTGGCTGTGGCGAACGAGCGCATTGCAAAAGGGCTCGGCAAATTGGCAAAACCGGATAACAAAGAAGCCATCGATGCCCTCATCAAGTTGGCAGACAGTAACCATCTGAACACCCAGCTCGCAGCAGTGGTTTCCTTGGGGCAGCTCAAAGCAGCAGCAGCCGTGGATCAACTCCTTTTGGTGGCGGATGGTTCTTCCAATAACTTTATGGTGAAAAATGCCACCATCGCCTTAGGGAAAATTGCCGACGCCCGCGCCGTACCCGTGTTGGTCAAGTTGCTCTTTTTCGAACGCGCCGGGGTGAGTTTTTATGCGGAAGCTTCCTACAGCTTGTTTCAAATTGGCAAACCAGCGGTTCCTGCTTTGATCGAAACATATAAAGGTACCCACAAAGGGTTGACCCGCTTGCACCTGGACGAAGGGGTTCGCAAGACCAAAGCCATCATTATCCTGGCCGACATCGAAAACAGCCCTGAAGTGGAAAAGTTGGCATTGGAATTGGCAAAATATGCTGGCCAAGGTGGGTACGTGGCACGTCGAGAAGCCCAAACAGTGTTGGGCCGCATGGGCGTGAAGGCCGCAGTGCCGATTTTGATGGAGAACTACGACAATGTGGACATGAGCCAGAGCGCATACACCTTAAACGCATTAGAGCGAATCGGTGACCGTCGCATGCTCAAAGACCTCACCAACATGACCACCCAAGCAGGTTACATGAAGCAGTGCACCTCTGGTCAGGGCAGCGAAAAACAATGCAAGAAGCATGAGTCGGCCATTCGCAAAACCCGATTGGCAACTTTGAGCCGGCTCGGGAACAAAGACACCATGACCATGGTCAAAGAAATCCTCGAGGTGGAAAAGCCAACGAACAAAAAATTACTGAAAGAAGCCCAAGCAGCCAAAGGTCGTTTGGAAGCAAATGTGGCTTGCGACGGCAAAGATTTGGTGTGTTGGATGGACCAACTCAAAGCAAAAAATCCTCGGACCCGAGAGAAAGCGGCCTACGAGCTGATGTGGCGTAAGAATTCCGACAGCATCGATGCGTTGGTGGGGCAATTAGGGGATGAAGACAACGAAGCCCGTTTCCCGGCCATCTTGGCTTTGTGGCGTATGATTCCCAATCAAAACAATGACAAAATTGTGGCGCACATCGACGGTATTCTCAAAAAAGAAAAAGGCCAGACGCAGTATGTTCGCATCAATGAGGACCTGAAGCGTTTGCGGATTAAGTTGGCACGCGGTTACTAGGAGCGCTCATGAAGTTTTACCAGTACGCCAAGTGCGGCACATGTAAAAAAGCAGAGAAGTGGTTGGGCCGTCACGACGTCGACGTGGACGCCATTGATATCGTTACCAGCCCACCCTCAAAGGCGCAGTTGAAAAAATACTGGAAATCTTCGGGACTGCCTATCCAAAAGTTCTTCAATACTTCGGGCCAAAGCTACCGCAACGGTAACTTTAAAGAAAAACTAAAAACCATGACCGAAGACGAAGCGCTCTCAGCTTTGGCGGCCGATGGTAAATTGATCAAGCGACCCTTATTGGTGAACCCTGAGCGGGTACTCGTGGGATTTAAAGAAGAAGACTATAAACAGACGCTGCTCTAAATCAGTTGTCGTCGTGTCCTCAAAACCAGATTTATTGTCCGCATAGGGTTAAAACGTTCAGGCTCATGCGTGAAAGACCCTGCACATTACCCATGGGGGTAAAGTAGGCCTGTGTTCCTGCCTGGTTTTGGGCGTATCTTTGGAGCAGTTCGAGGATATGGATGTCGAGGCTTACAAAATGGCCTTGGAGGTCTCCTGGGAGAAACCCCAAAGACGGAAGGGAATTCACCCGTACACCATCGGTGTCTTTTGAACCAAGTGTGACTGTTTTTCGTTGCCTCACGTCGAAAAACTCATGAACAGGTACCATGTCCTTGAGATAGCTGGGCCCTTCCATCATCACGAATGCGTGCTTCAAGGGTGCAGGCAAGCGTTGTAAGAGTGATGCCAAGGTATTTGTTTTAGGGGGTACCAGCAACAAAAGGTAATTTTGTTGCTTCAGCTTTTTAAGAGCCGGAACAAATAGGGCGGCTGCTTGTTTGAGGTTTATTTGTGCACATTGAATGGCAATCACCTCGCCAAAACAGGAAATACCATGGTCAGACTCGGTTTGGATACGCTCTTGTTCTATTTCGGGATGGTAGGTGCGCAGCAGATCAAGCCCCAGCATCCGATCGTTCGCTGCCCCAGAAAAAGAGAGCAGTTCTTGATCAAAAATGAGAGGGAATGGAGATATGCCGTCCCATATCCGGTGCGTTTGCCCACAAAACAGTGCAACGGGCCCCTGGTGCTGTGAAAGAAGTGTTTCGATTGCGGGGTCGTCGGAATCGGTTTTTGTCCAACTCACGAAACGTTCCACACCGCCCACCGACAAGTCTTGTAGAATATCGGTGAGGGTGATTTCGGATTCTAAATTCGTCCACTCTTGCCCATGGGGGCCAGTAAGTTGGTTGATGGCCTCTGCGGGCGAGTTACTTTGGCCCAGCACCCTAAGGGCTTTTTCACTTTCGCGTGCCAGACCCAGCAGCAATGCAAAAGCGTCGGGACCGGTAAAATCCCCGGGGGGCGTGACCAAAGTGTGGCCTTGGGTTTGTGATCGAAAATGGGGCAGCACGAAAGTGGGGTGTTCGCTGACGTGCAGCTGTTCACACTGGAGCAGCTCGCGCCCGCCCCAAGCCAAAGCATTTAGAAGAAAGCTGGGATCCCAGTGGGGCTCAGAAGCCTGAAGGTGGCCAACGGGGCTCAAGCCGGTGTAGCCCTTGAGCCAGGGCACTACGGGGCATGGCATTCCCCCGCGCTTTGGCAGCGGACCGCTGAGCTTGGGGCTTAATGCTTCAACTCCGTTTAATTTCATAATTATCCTGGCACCATGGATGACAAGTCGATTAAAGATGCGATAGAAGAAAGTTTCAAGTTTTCAAAAGCTGAGGTTTAATTTGAGCACAAAAATCGTGGTTTTAGGGGCAGGGTCGTTCGGTACGGCCCTCGCAAAGCTCAAAGCAGAAGGTGGGCACCAGGTCTTAATGTGGGCGCGGGATCCAGAGGTGGTCCGTTCCATCAATGAAGACAACCGCCATCCCAGACGGTTGCAACAAGTACAACTGCCTTCCGGTTTACGGGCCACCAATTCATTAAAGGATGCCGTGTCTGAGGGTGAGTTCATTGTTTCAGCAATTCCAACGGTGGCTGTACGTTCTGTTTGGGAAGAGGCTAAAAATGCTGTGAATCCCAAGGCCCGTATTTTGAGCGCCACCAAAGGGATTGAGTGTGAAACCTTAATGCTGGTGAGTGACATTCTCAAAGATGTGCTGCCCGACAACCTTCATGGCAACTTGGCGTATTTGTCAGGCCCTTCCTTTGCGCTTGAACTGGCAAGACGTCTGCCCACGGCGGTGACCATTGCTGCAGAGAACCCGGAACTGTGTGGCGAAATTCAGCACATGATTTCCACGGACTATTTTCGTGCCTACGCCACTGAGGATGTCATTGGCGTCGAGGTGGGTGGGGCACTTAAAAACATCATTGCTATTGGTTCAGGTGCTGCGGATGGGTTGGGGCTGGGATTAAATTCCCAAGCCGGCTTAATTACGCGAGGCCTAGCAGAGATTACCCGCTTGGCCGTGACTTTGGGTGCGAACCCACTCACCATGGCGGGCTTAGCGGGCATGGGGGACTTGGTTTTGACCTGCACGGGGAAGCTGTCGCGGAACAGAACTGTTGGCTTTGAATTGGGTCAGGGCAAAAGTCTCAAAGAGATCCTCGAAAATCTCGGAGAAGTCGCTGAAGGGGTGAACACCACCAAGGCTGCTTACGAGTTGGCCCAAAAAATGAACGTGGAAATGCCCATTACCGCGGCGATCCATCGGGTTTTGTTCGAGAATGCAGACCCCAGAGAAACAGTCTTTGAACTCATGGGCCGAGAACTCAAACACGAACTCGCCTAAAAATTGCCACTTTTTTGTGCTGAGGCCATGGTCCCGCTGGGTGTGTCGATAATTTGACATGCGCTGATTCAACCTTTTGAGTATGATAAGTTTGTTGAGCAAAAACAGGCGCTTAAGTTGTTTTAGCCCCTCTCGGAGCGTGAATTGCATCGGTATTCACGAACCTAAACCGGGAGGAACCATGCGATTCACTTTACCTGAAAATGTTAACACCAAGAACCTCAATGATACTGCGGATGCGGAGCCCTATTTCGGCTTGCCCAATGATTTGGTGGATAACGATGCCATTCCTTTGCCCCCTGGTCTGTCTCGGGTGCGAACTTTGAGAAAAATGCATTTGGAATTGGATGAAGTCCATGACCGTTTGAAGAAGTGGGATTTGGTCCAAGAAAAATTAGAGACGAGCCTACAAGATCTGCGACAGACCGCTGAGGATATGGGAGCCAACGCTCATGGCAGGCAACCCAATCAACGCCTCGAGAAAGAATATTGTTATTTGCAAAACCAGGTCAACCAACTCTGTTTGGTGGCAGGTCGCTTGGACCCTCGCGTGAACAATGACGACAATACCAGCAACGATTTTATTACCCTTCCCAAGAACACGCTGCATTACCTCGCTGTCTATGACGACAACCCTTGGGAGCACTAAGCATTAATTTGGGTTCTTGCCTCGTTGTTTGGGCGTTTCAAACAACACCCCAGAGAAACCTTCAGTCGTTTGGACCAACCGTCCTTTGCGATTGAAGAGTTTTTCTAATTGGGCGTCGGTTAAGATGTCAGATGCGGCGCCACTTGCTTCCATTTGCCCCCCACGCATACCCAAGACCGTTCCGTTCAGTTCTGGCACCAAGTGTAACTGCTGAACCGCACAGATGATGGTCTGCCCGGTTTGATGCCGTTTGTGCAGGGCGTCGATCACCAGGGGTTGATGACCAATATCAATATTCGCAAAAGGTTCGTCGAGTACAATGGCTTTGGGGCGGGGATCCACGAGGGCTCTCGCAAGGTTAACCCGCCGCCGCTCCCCACCTGAGAGCTGTCCAAGTTGTCGGTGGAGGCAATGGTGAAAAGCCAATTCTTCAGCGATTGCTTCAATGGCGTTTTGTTGCTCCGCATTGGGTACAAAGGAGGCACCTTCGTGAGGATAAAATCCTTGTGAAACACGCATCCAAACCGGCATATCTGAAATTTTAACATCACTTTGTCCAAGGGAGCTGATGGATTGAGCAATCTCCAATGGCGAGAAATTGGACAGCATTTGGCCTTCGAAGCAAATCGCACCAGAGTGAGTGGGGACGAGCCCGGCCAGACAATTGAGCAACGTGGATTTCCCTGAGCCATTTTCACCAATAATTGTGGTGATAGAGCCAGATAAGAATTGGTACGAAAAATTGTGTAACGCAGAAACGCTACCGTATTGGACGCTGATATCTTTAAGGTCAAATAATATCGCCATTACGGATTTCCCCGGTAGCGTTTCGTTAAAATCCAAGCAAATGCGGGGGCACCCACGAGAGCGGTGAGTGCGCCAACGGGGAGTTCTGTGTGGCTCCAAACAAAAGACCAACGAACCAATGCATCGCATCCCATCAAAAAGAGCATGCCCAAGAAAACAGAGGCCGGAAGGATGTTACGAAAATCTGGCCCTAAAACCATGCGAACCATGTGTGGAATAATCAGGCCCACGAAACCGATCATGCCCACCAAAGGAACCAGCAACCCCACCAACAAGCAGCAAATAAAATAGACACGACTTCTTAGGCGTTGGGGATTGACACCCAATCGAAGGGCTTCTTCGTCACCCATGAGCAACAGATGAATTTCACCTCTCTTGAAAAAGAGAGCAAAAATAAGCCCCGCCACTATGGTGCAGCTCACAAATAAAATGTTCGGTTCAGGGTAGTCAATGGTACCCACCAGCCACAAAATCAACTGCTGAACTTCTTGGGGTGTGACCAACACTTTTAAAAATGTGATCAGAGCGGCGGCAAATGCATTGAAAACAATACCTAAAAGTAACAGACCATCGGGATGATCGGTGCGACGAGATAGGCTGAGCATCAAAAACATGCTTCCCAATGCCCCTAGTAAGGATCCCGTTGTTAAAAAGACCGACAGAGAGGAGAAGCAAAGGGCGATGGCACCTCCCAACGCGGCGCCTCCCGAAACCCCGATGATATATGGATCGGCCAAAGGATTTCTGAGAATGGTTTGTAATGCAGCACCCGTGGCAGCCAACGCGGCACCGACAGTTAAGCCCAAAAGAACCCGAGATAAACGGAGTTCCAATATGGATTGGGATTGGGGAGCCAGAAGATCTGCTGGTGATGAAAAACCATCGGGCCCGATGAGCATACAAATGAACGCCGCGGCTGCGCAGATCACCAAGCTGCCGAGGGAGTGTGACCACCGCCACTGAAAAATATGTGCAGACCAACGGCTACTTTTCATGGGGGATCCGTTTTGTCTTAAGAAAGAAGTCTTGCACTGTGTTTAGATCTTCGGGCAGGTAAATTCCAGGGCGCTGAAACACGGGACTTTCGAACACGATGCTCTGACAACCTTTGGGGCAGAGCTGTTTGAGTCGTTGACTCATCTCAGTGACACCGGCCCCCGGATACAGAAATAAAACCCAATCGGGTTGGGTGGCCACCAAATGCTCCAATGACCAAACCGGCCAAAGCGGTGCGTTTTTTTGAGGCAATGGGGTTAAGCCCATGTGAGCAAGACTTTCGTGAATAAATGTCTTGGGCCCAGCAAGTACCAGCGGTTTCACACCCGCCACGACAACGATAGAGCCTTGATGCTTGGCCAGAGCACCGTGAAAGGCGTCGTAGGAGGTCTGAAGCTTTTTGGTGAGGTGGTCTGCTTTCTTTTCTTCTTTTAAGAGGGTGCCGAGCCCATGAATCAGTTGTTTGATTTCAGAGATGGTATCGCCAAAAACCAGGTACACTGGAACCCCATGCTGTTGAATGTTTTGCAGCAGGCCGCGTTGCGCTTGTTGGGGCATGGCCACAACCAGGTCGGGTTTGAGTCCCAAAATGCGTTCCAGGCTGCCATCTACAAATCCGCCCACTTTGGGTATCTTTGAGGCTTGGGCGGGGCGGTCACAAAAACGCGTGACACCCACCAGCCGATCCCCCACACCCAGGGCGAAAAGCGTTTCGGTAATGACCGGGGCTAAAGAGACAATGCGCGTAAAGGGTTGAGCATTTTTAGGCGAAGCGTCGAGGAATTGTGGCGTTTTATTATCGGTTGCCTGGAGCGAACCGGCAGAAAAAACAAAGAAAGTGACCAATAAAAAGAAACGCATATTAAGGCCCCATGACTTCAAAGAAATCCAATGGCACCACTTCAGATGACAGACTGGTGAGTGCCATGACGGACCAACCAGAATAATCAACCCCGGGTTTGCCAGGCCGCTGCTGCAAGCGTAAGAGCCCTTTAAAAATACCATTGGTCAGTTGTGGAGAAATAACCAGCGGCGATGTGAAGGGCCATGGGTTTAACTCTTTTTGGGAGAGATCGTAAAACCAAAGGGCATCCGTTCCAAATTGGGCAACAACCAACAATCCGCCGCCCAAGTCTAAAGAGGTGAAGACCGAGTCTGTGGCGGTGGTGGCTTCTAGGATAATCACTTCTTTTTCGGTGGGCGCATCGGTCAAAGGAATCAACGCAAAGTTGGCTTCGATGCTGTTACCAATGACGATTGAATCAGAAGTCAAATTGACAGTTGACGGGGAGAAATCGTCAAAGAGCATCACCGTTTCAATGGATTGCTCAGCGTTGATGTCCAAAGACAACAGCGCGCCTGGTTCTTGAAGTTGCCAGATGCCATCCGCATTGGTGGATGCCACCCCCGAACAGGCAATGAGAATTTCGTCCCCGTTCACTTTGAGATCTTGAGGGTTTTTGTGCTCGAGTTGCAAAACTTGGTTGAGGGATAGTTCTTGGTTGGACCAATCGAAACCCAATAATGTCCCCGGGGCGAGCACCGCTGGGTTTTGCGGCCCGGTGGCGAATTGGAGGTAGTTGGTGGTAGCGGCCCATAAAGTATCCCCTCGCCAAAGCAGAACTTGCGGAAAACGGGGCTGCATCTGGGTGATGGTTGTTTCTGTGAGTCCATCACCATCTGCATCCACAGGAGTTTGTACCTGTAGCGGTTCAGGTAACTGATGCGCGGGAATGGCTGAAAGAGGAAAACGCGCCACCTCTTCGAAGGTATCGGTATTGACGATAACCACCGCTTGCTGGGCAAAGAGCGATACCGCCATCCATTTTTCACTGTCATGTAGCGCCATTTGGTACGGGTTTGCCCCTCGGTTATGGTCATCTAAGGGAAAATAAACGTCCTCAGAAAACCGCAATTCTTCATCTTCGGGCGACAGCTCAAAGCTTTGCAGAAGAGCATCCGCAGAGGCGAGGACCCACAATGTGTCTGCGGTGATCAAAATGTCATTGGGGATTTGACCCGTTGCATGGGGTGCCTGTGGAACACGCGTCAAATCAGATTCAAGCTGGCGCACACGAAAATTGTGAGTGACCGAGTCGTTCTGTACTTGGAAAGAGATTTGAACACGCTCGGGCAAGGCTGACCCACCGGCATTAATCGTGAAATCAAAAGCCCCATCTTCATCACTGGTGTGGTTGTGAACTGTACCCTCGCTGTCAGTGTAACCGATGGTTGTATTTGGAGGCGCTGCGGTGGCAAACCCTTTCATGCGGATGTTGCTTTCGAATTGGGCCACCACCATTAAATGATAGTTGAGCTCGTTGTCGGGCAACAAAGGGCGCGGTTCATGCTCCGTCGTTTCAGTAACACAAGCCGTTGAAACCCAGGTCAGGGTGAACAACAATGGTGCAACCAGAAATCTCACAACGACACCTCAATTGAAGTAAAAATTTGTCGGCCCGGCAAAGGGAGAAAATAGATGTCACGTGCATAACCCACGTTAAATATATTGTCCACGTTAAGATAGAGTCGAAAATTGCTGTCAATGGCATGTTCCACTTGAATATCGGTGAGGTGATAAGGGGCGAGTTTCAAATTACCGTAAAGGTCACCGGTGGTTTCGGAACGATAAGCATGATGCACATGTATTTGTGTGGGGAGGGTCGCTCCCAACGAAAGCTTTGCCCAAAGACGATGTGGAGGAACGCCTGGCAAGGGGGCTGAGGTGGCGTTCATTTCTGAGTAAAAGGCATCATAGCCTGCTTGAAGCAAGAGATTTTCATTAATGGCTGAGACGCCTTTGAGGGCCGCCAGCCAGCGCTCGGTTGAGCCGGTATTGATGGGCGCCAATTCAAAAGCATTCTTATTCACATAGAAAATAAGTTCATCGCTCTGGGCGTAAAACAGTGAGCCGGTGATGTGTAGGTGCGGGGTTTGGATGCCCAGGTCCGCAAAAATATCGGAGGTGCGCTCTGGTTCTAAATCTGGGTTGCCAAGAACGAACCCAGCGGGTGCATACATCTCTTGCAGCGAGGGCAGTCTCGTTTTTTGGTGTCCTCCTAATTGAAACCAAAAGGATTCAGTAAAGTTCATCTTTATTTTGGCACCTCCCATGGGTTGGGGATCTTGGTTGGACTGCCAGAGCACCTGGCCCCACAGTTGCCAAATCAAAAAGTTGTCCAAGAGACTTTGTTGTAACGAGAGCGGGAAATAAAAAATGCGTTGGGAGATGGGACTGGTTTCGATTTGCCGCAACTGAATCTGCGTTTGGCTTTTCAAAACCAGTGACAGGGGGGCGAATGCTTTTTGGTAGGCGAGAGACCACTGTGTGTTGT
>MDTD01125590.1_pt1 | contig 29480 bp, 25 predicted proteins | sample 811221 | NCBI WGS metagenome assembly MDTD01 (sample SAMN05326646, study PRJNA326480) | marine metagenome | isolation source: seawater | place: Pacific Ocean: South West | collected 2011 | reverse complement strand
TTTTTTGTTTTTTTGAGATTGGTTTTTATTTTTTCGTTTGTTTTTTCTTTTCTTAAATGAACTTTCAAATCTGTTAACACTATCTTGTCCTACTACGTTAGAGTATGCAGGTGCTTCAACCACTGTTTTATTTTCAAATTCACTTAAGTCATCCGGAAAAACCCCTTTTTTATTTAAAGATGAGATTTTTACAGAATCCTCTGGTTTTAATGCGAAAAGACCTGTTTCACCAGGATATCCATACCAAATTATTTTTTTAAATACATCTGTTTTAATATGATTAGCAACGCCTTTTTTTGTCTTTAGTTTGGATTTAAATTTTGGAGTTGCTTTTATGGCGTCTAAATATGTTTCTAATTCATAATTTAAGCAACATTTTAATCGCCCACATTGTCCAGAAAGTTTTTCAGGATTTAATGAGAGTTGTTGATATCGAGCAGCAGATGTTGAAACGGATCTAAAATCAGTTAGCCAAGTTGAGCAACACAATTCCCTTCCACAAGAACCAATGCCGCCAAGCCTAGCAGCCTCTTGTCGATACCCCAGTTGTCTCATTTCTATTCTTATTTTAAATTCGTCGGCTAATTTTTTAATTAAGCTTCTAAAATCAACTCTTTCTTCTGCCGTATAATAAAAAGTAGCTTTCTTTAAGTCGCCTTGATATTCTACATCAGATATTTTCATTTTTAAACCTAGATTTAAGGCTATTGATCTAGATTTATGCATTGCATCTTTTTCTAGAGATCTTCCTTTGATCCATTTTTCAATATCTACTGAGTCAGCAATTCTTCTAATTCTCTTTAATTCAAATGGTTTGATGTCAGGTGCTTTTTTATTAACTTGAATTCTTGCAAGTTCCCCTGTAATGGAAATAACTCCTACGTCATGCCCTGGGCTAGCATCAACTACAACTACATCTCCTGTTTGCAATATGATGTTTTCAGAATTCCTAAAAAAATGTTTTCTGCTGTTTTTGAATCGAACCTCTACAACGTCATATTTCTTATTTAACCCTGTTGTTTTAATATCTGAAAGCCAATCATAAACGGAAAGCATACTGCAACCATCTACATGGCAACTACCATTGCTTTTGCAGCCCTTTTTGTTTTTATCAGAACAGTTATTACAACTCATATTTTAAATAAAGGGTAAAGATAAATAATTATGTAGGATAATTTACTTGAGTATTTTTATAATACGGCAATAGATAGAGTGTGCCTTTTAATTTCTCCAAGATAGTTTTGGTATTCAAACACGGAGAGGTAATACCCCTTTTTGATACGGACTTTAAAAATGGTGTTATTTTCATCTGATTTTTCATAGATTAATTTACCTGAAAGGTTATAAATTGATATTTTTTTATTACCATCAATAAAGTGTGGGAAACTTAATAAAACACTTTCTCCCTCAATAATGGGGTTTGGGAATGCTTTAGGTATTTCATTAGGATAGGGATGAATGTCAGGGTCAAATTGAAAAAGAAACAGCCCGTTTTGTCTATCAGAAATTATTACTTTATTGCTTTCATAAATAGAGTGAACTCCCCAAGCGCCATTCATTGAAAAGTTAGATTCCTCTAGATAGGTGTCATAATAAGCGATTTGTTGAGGTGGTGTTGTTCTGTAGTCAAAAATTCTTAAACCTTCATTGTAATATGCTACATAAACAAATTTATCATCACACTGAATGTTGTGTGGTGTACTCCCATTTTCATAATTATACCCAAACATTGATTTGTAAGCTAATGTTTTGTCTGGAAGTCTTTTGTAGTGTTTTATTTTCATTCCTGAATTTTCATCAGCAAAGAAGTAATCTGTTTTGTTTGGAGACAACCATCCTTGGTGATTGTATCCTTGGTCCTGATAAAAATCAATGCTTTGCGAAAAGTAAGGATTCGAAGAGTTTGAAAAATTGTAGCACCTTATTCCATCAAAACCACAGTTTAAAATGGCGTCGTTTTCATTAACATATATGTCATGAACTTCTGCAATATCAGATGGCCCCTCCCAAAGCAAAGTTGGGTTGGTTGGATCAGACAATGAAAACACCCTCATAGGTACAGGGTTTAATATGGTGCTGTCAAGTACGGGAGTTACTTTACATAAATACAATTTGGCTTCAGATGTATCAATGAAAATATTATGTGTTTTGCCAAATAAAGGAGCACCCATGTCTTTGATAAGATGAATGGAGTCAGGTAAATAATTTAAATCTATAATTTGTAGACTGCTATATCCTTCATCACAAACTGCATACAAGTAATTTCGGTATGTTTTGTATTCTCGGTGAATAACAGATGCGTCACTAAATTTCCCTTTTACAAAGCCACTTAAGATAAGTTTATTGTTTTCATTAATCCGAAAAACATGTGTTCCTTCAGTTGATCCTATAACAGCGTATTCACTTCCATTTTGATTAAACCCCCAACAACCACTGTATCTGCTTAGAGAAGAGTTTGTAATTAATGAATCATTTTTCCATTGGTCAAGAAATGTGATGTTTTTTTGATTTTGACAATAGATTGTATTATTCAAAAGGCCAATTAAAAAAATAAAGGCTAGTATAACTTTATGAAATGATATATTTTTATTCATATTACTTTTTAATACATCTTATACAGGCCCCAAATTCAGGGTCAATTATATCTTCTTCTTGATATTCGATAGAACAAAATCCAACGCTGTAAAATTTAAGTGATTTGGGTATATTTGATTGATACTTTGGATTTGTCCACCAGAAAGAACACGCCCCTTTATTATAAATACCAGTGTTTAGAATGCATCCAGTAGCTTTTGCATTAAAACCAACTGTGTTTTCACCTGTTTGCTCAATGTAAGCATCTTTATAAATTTGAGTCCATTTATAATTAGCAATGGTTTTACTCATTGGCATAACTCCGCCGAGAAAGTTTTGTAATATATCCCAATCATTACTTGTGGGAATTTTAAATGCTTCAGGAATGAGTCCTCTTTTATCCATAAGGGCATATCCGTTATAAAAATAATTTCCATTGATGATTCTATAACATGGTTTTTTTTGATTGTTAAATAATTCCCAATCTCTTTTTGAATATGATTTTTTTATATTGTCCCCATTCAAAAATTCTGTAACTTTAAGATCTTGAGTCATCCACTCTTGATTTCCAATTTTTACAGTAGATGAAAAAGCGGAATCCATCAAAGTTTTTTTAGATATGGTATCTACAATTATTTTTTTCTTATCCTGTCTTTCTATTGCTGTAGTATTAGAATTAGTACAAGCATAAATTATATAGAATATTAACCCTATTATTGTAAAATAAAAAATAATGGTTTTTTGCATAATCAATTTATAAATAACGGCAAATTATGCAATAATATTTATTTTGAATACAAATAAAATATTTTAGAATAAATTTATTTATGTCAAATCGATTCGGAAAAAACTATAAATTATGTTCCAAAACATTGATTAAACGTGTTTATGAAGAGGGGCGATTAATTAAAAAAAAAGATGTTTTGCTAAAATACCTTGTTTCAGATAGTTTGACTCCAAAAAGCATTCAATTTATAACTTCCGCACCCAAAAAAAAGTTTAGATTGGCTGTTGATAGAAATTATGTAAAGAGAGTTTTAAGGGAAGTTATCAGAAAAAACAAACATATTATTGAATTAAATGAAAATAAATCACTTTATATTGTCGTTAACTATTCGGGGCCTCTTCCAATAATTTATAAAGAATTAGAGCAAGAAATTTTGGATGGTTTTAGCATATTATTAAGTCAAATACAAAAAAATAATAAATGAAATTAAGAATACTGATATTTATTTTTTACATCATGATTTTTGGGTTTAAAAATCATGCACAATCTAATGGCTTTGAAGTTCTTAAAAATCTTGAGTTGATAGATGAAATATTTGAAAATTTAGAGCTTTATTTCGTAGATGATCCTCAAACTGGAAAAATTGCAAAAACAGGAATTGATGCGATGCTGAATGAGTTGGATCCTTATACTGTTTTCTATCATGAGTCAAGCATTGAGGATTATAGAATGATGACAACAGGACAATATGGAGGAATAGGATCTTTAATAAGAACTGTGGGAGATTACACAATTATTGCAGAACCTTATGAAAACAGCCCTTCTCAAAAAGGTGGTTTAAAAGCTGGAGATAAAATATTATTTATTGATGGAAACGATATGAAACAAAAAAAAGTTTCTGATGTTTCAACTGCTCTAAAAGGAGCAAAAGGCAGTGAAGTTAAAATCACAATTATGAGAGACGGTATAGGACAAAAGGAAATTTCTTTAACTAGAGCAGAAATTAAAATTCCAGATGTTCCATATAGTGGCGTTATTTCAGATAGTTTAGGATATATTAAATTGAATAGTTTTACAAACAGTGCGCATGAGGAGGTGAAAAAATCATTTTTAGATTTAAAACAAAAAGGGATTAATAAATTGATTTTTGATCTACGTGGAAATGGAGGTGGGCTTTTGCTGGAATCTATAAAAATTGTAAACCTTTTTGTTTCTGAAAATAATCTTGTAGTTCGTACAAAAGGAAGAATTGCTTCAGAAAATAAAGAATTTAAAACTTGGGTAAAACCTGAGGATGTTAATATTCCTATTGTCATCTTAATTGATGGAAATTCTGCTTCAGCTAGTGAAATTGTGGCCGGATCTTTACAAGATATGGATCGAGCTGTAATTGTGGGCACAACAAGTTATGGTAAGGGGCTTGTGCAAAGAACTTATGACTTAAAGTATGGTTGTAAGGTTAAATTGACTGTTGCAAAATATTATACTCCATCAGGTAGATGTGTTCAAAGATTGGAATATTACAATAACTCATCAAATAAAAATCCCAAAGAAATTCCTGACTCACTAATTACAAAATTTAAAACAATAAATGGACGTGAAGTAATTGATGGTAGAGGTATAGAACCAGATGTTAATGTCCCCATTGGGAAATTAAAAAAAATAACTCAAGAATTATTGGTGAAAAATATGATTTTTGATTATGCTACCAGTTATAATTTGGAGCACCAAACTATATTAAATCCAAAAGAATATACTCTTACAGATTCAGTATATGATAAATTTATAAATTACGTTTCTGACAATGGATTTGAATGGAAAAATGAAACCATAGAGTTTTTGAGCAAAATCAATAAAGAGCTTGATGATTATGACATTCCAGACTCATTAAAAATGAACTTAAAAGCATTAAAGTCACAACTTATTTTAAATTATTCTTCAAAATCAAATAACAGAAAAGAATTGCTAAAGCATAAAGAAGAAATTAAAGAGGTATTAGAAAATGAGATTGTATCACGCTATTATTATCAAGAGGGTAGGGTAATTAATTCATTTAAATATGATCCCGCGGTTAAAAAGGCAATTGAAATCTTAAATGATGAAATCCAATATAATAAGGTATTAAATAATTAATCATCATTTTTAATAATGCAGCTCATATTAAAAAACAAAAATTATAATCTCACCTACTTATTAGCGTTATCTATAATTATAATTGGGATTGTATGCAGCAAAGCGTTGATGTCAATTGGAATGGTTTTGGGAGGTTTATCCTTGGTTTTAGAATTTAATTTTAAAGCATATTTTGAAAAATGGAGAAATAATCGTTCTCTTCTAATGTTACTTTTTCTTTATCTGTGTTTCATGATATCATTATTGTGGTCTCAAAATATAGATTATGCTCTAGAAGATCTTAAATCAAAATTAACCCTTATTGTAATTCCTTTACTTATTTTGTCTAAGCCACAGCTTGTTCATAGAAATAAGGAATATTTATTGACTTTATTTTTGATTGGTGTTTTTATCACATCATTAATAAATGTTCTTTTTTACACCCATATTTTTGGCAATATTATATATGATGATATAAGGGGGATGTCTTTGTTTGGTTCCCACATACGATATAGTTTGTTAATAGCAATGGGTGCGATTATATGTATTTACTTTATAAAGAGACATCAAAAGTTTATTTTCTTTTTTATCACTGTTTTTATTTGGTTTGTGTTTTATACATATTTTTCAGAGGTTTTATCAGGTGTTATAGCGCTTATTATTTCATTGCTTTTTTGGTTGATGGCTGAGCTTTATTTTAAAAGAGAAATCAAAGCTTTATTTTCTATTTCAATAATTTTTATTTCTTTTCTTATTTCTGTTTCCTTTTTTATGTTAAGTCCAGAATCAAATGATTTAAAAGTTGTTTCATATTCTGAAATAGCAGAAGAATGGAATAAAAGGTCTAAAATCCCAATTCATTCAAATGATGCAAAAGGACAAGAACTTAAACAAACTTTGATTAGATATTTACATTCCAAATCATTACCCGCAAATTCAAAAGGCATGAAGGAATTGACTTCAAAGGATTTTATTAATATAGAAAATGGAATTGCAGATGTAAGGGAATTATCAAATGGTTTTATTTCAAGATTATATTCAATTCGATTTGAGCTCCAAAATAGAAGCAATCCAAATGGGCACTCTATATTACAGAGAATAGAGTATTGGGATGCGGCCTTTAAAATTGCATTTAATAATCCTATTTTAGGTGTTGGTTTAGGAGATGTTCAGGATGAATTTGATCATCACTACAATGAGGTTAATTCTAAATTATTATTAAAAAACCGAAAACGTGCTCATAATATGTTTCTGACTTTTTGGGTGTCAAATGGGTTAATTGGCTTGTTGATTTTTATTTGTGTTTTGTCCCTTTTTATTTCTGAAAATTGGAAAAATAAAGATTTTTTAGCATTAGCTTTTATCCTTATTTCGATTTCATCTTTTGTCTTTGAGGATACTTTAGAAACCCAGACAGGAATTACATTCTTTTCTTTCTTTTATGCTTTATTCTCAATAAATAAATGCGAGAAGGTGTGATTATTTTTTATTTTCACTTATAATTTTGACAAGTTGTTCTCCAAATTCTACCATTTTTTCAACTTCATCACTTTTTGCTGTCTTTATAGACTTGAATAATATAATTGAGCTTTCTGAACTTTCAATATGGTAAATATCTTCTTTTTCTAAAAATTCAATTAAGGACTTAGAGAAAAAAGATTTGATTAATTCTGGGTTTTCACCTGTTAAGTGGTATCTATTAGAAAATGATGGATAATTATCAAAATTAATATCTTTCTCGTGTACAGATAAAACTCTATCAAAGAATTTGTCAAAAAACCCTTCTCCTTCAAGAACAAATGCGGGAATATTAAATGGAAGGTGTATTAGCTGCATGGTAGCAGAAATAGCCGAATCATAAACTTCCCTAGACATCATCTCTCCTTCTTCAAAAATTACATCAAAAATTTCCCAATCAATTTTTGTATCGCTATACTTATGTCCAATTATATTCTGTTTTAAATCTAAAGGTCTAGAGTTGAAAAAATTAAAATCATATAATTCACTGGACTCAACTTGCTCTTCTTTTGTATATGACCAACGATTGTTTGCGGCTAAAGTTTTAATATTTTGTTCTCTCTGAGTAGTTTTTTTCGGCGGAGGTATAATTAAGCTCTTTAATGCATTTTTATGACTTGATATGGCAATATGGCGCGTTAGTCCTGTAATTTGAACTCGTCCTCCAGTTCTTCTATATTCAGTTCTAAATTCCATTAATTTTTCTTGAAAAGTTAAATCCACTAGTCTTGTTTCTGATAAATCAATTCTTACAAGTGCGCCTGATGGAATATTGGATACAAGTTTGTCAATTTTAAGTATTCCTAAAAAATTTGCAATGCCTTTTATTTTTAAATCATAACTTCCATCAGGTTTTTGGTTAAGTTTCGATCCCAAATTATAAATCATTTTAAAAAATTGAGGAATAGGAACTCTTGCTAACATCATATGACTAATTAATGCTAATAATAACCCTCCAAGCAAACCAGTAAGTAAATTTGTATAAAGAGTTAATATCATTGTAAAAACAAAAAAGATGAGTTGTTCAGAGCCTTGTCTGTAGACTTGTTTAAATACAGTTGGTGATGCGAGCTTAAATCCTGTATAAACGAGCAGAACTGCAAAAGCACAAAGAGGAACTTGCTTCATTATTGGGCTTAATACAACAATTAAGAGTAATAAGAAAATAGCTTGATATAAATTAGACCATTTTGTTTTAGCGCCATTATGTATGTTAACCGTGCTTCGAATGATTACTGCAATAACTGGCATTCCTCCAACAAAACCTGCAGCCATAGTACTTAGTCCGATCCCAGTTAAGTCTTTGTTTAAATCTGTTTTTCTTTTGTGTGGGTCAATTTTATCAACAGCTTTTGCAATAGCTAAAGATTCAATACTCGTAATAATTAAAATTGAGATAACTGTGGTCCAAAACTCAATGGTGTCAATTTTGGCAAAATTAGGATGCATTATTGAATCCATTACATTGTTTGGTATATCGAGTAATAGAGCAGGCCCAACGTCATAAGATTTGCCCAAAAAATCAAGGGTGTTTTGATCAAAAAAGTTAAAAAGATATACAAAAGGAATAGACATTGCTATTACCCAAATTGGAGCAGGGAAAAAATGGATAAACTTAAAGTTTATTTTAGAATGAAATAGCAACAATACTAGTCCTGTCAATGAAATGACTAGGACAAAAGGATTTGCTTTTGGAATAAACAAAACGGCATCAATTAAATTTTGAACAATACTTGAGCTGTCCGAATGTGTTCCGAGAGCAACATGGATTTGTTTTGCAAAAATTATGATTCCAATTGCAGCCAGAATGCCATGAATCACAGTAGAGTGAAACATGTCAGCTAGTCGACCTAATTTAAGAAGTCCTAAAATGGCTTGGATTCCACCAGAAACAACTACGGCGCCTAAAACATAATTAAAAGCTTGCCCAGACCCGTCATCCATTATTGTAATTCCCAAAAGAATCACTGCAATGACTCCTTTGGCTGGACCATTAATTGATACATGACCACCACGATAAAGTGTAGTTACTATACCTCCAACAACCGCTGAAATAATTCCCGACATTGCTGGTGCTCCAGCTGCCAAAGCAATTCCTAACGAAAGAGGTAAGGCAATAAGAGCTACGCTAATAGCAGCAAGTGCATCATTCTTCCAATGCCTTCTTAATCCTTTTAAACCATTCCCCGGAATTTCTTTTGTTTTAGCCAAATGTTTGAGAGTTTATTTAATAAATGAAGTAATCTACTATTTAAAGATAGAAAATTGAATCTACATTATAAAGTTTTAAACTTCAGTTTTTTGTTTTTTATTAATCTGACAACTCTTGGAAGTATAAGTTTTAATCTCTCAAAACTTTTCTCACTATCATGAAACACCAAAATATCTCCAGCTTTTATTTGTTCTGCTTTTTTAATAATTGTCTGAATGTCAATATTTTCATCATAATCATATGACAACCATGTCCACATAACTATTTTGTCTTTTTTTAAAATAGTTTTAGCTTGCGAAGGTTTTATTTTTCCATATGGAGGTCTAAATAAACTTGTTTTACTTATTTTTTTTGCCTGCTCAAAAGAAGAAAAATAATCTTTGTTTTTTGTTTTAAATCCATTTTCATGATTCATTAAATGATTTCCAACTGAATGACCATCATCAATTACTTGTTTAAATATTGCAGGCTCCATTAAAATGTTATTTCCAACACAAAAAAAGGTTGCTTTGATATTTTCTTTTTTAAGAAAAGATAAGGTCCAAGTTGTGGCTTCTGAATTTGGTCCATCATCAAAAGTTAAATAAACACTTTCTTTGTCATTTTTAATATTCCAAACGTATCGATTAAAAAAAAACCGTGCAATTAATGGTGGTTTAAACCAGGCCATTAATTAAGGTGTTTGGATTTGGATAATTGAATCATTGATAGCCTTTGGAGAATTAACCTCTGTTTGAGTATTAGTAGCGGCAGTGGGGTCAGGTAAATAACCAAAATAAACACCCATGGCATCTAATTTAATCTTTAAATCTGATCCATATATTTCATCTGTTTCAATACGCTCTATTTTTTTATACAACTTTGGTAAAACCTTATTGAAAACACGATCAATTTCTTTTTTTGATGCATCATAAAGTTTGGGGTTGTTCTTTTTATTTTCTTTACTGACTTTGTAAATACTTAGTAAGTCACATAAAGAAGCCATTAAATCTGGTGTTGCTTCTCCTGATGCTGCAAAATGAGCATGGCTGTTTGCAAAGAAATTGATGGTTTGTGATTTTTGCTTTAGCATCTTTAATCCAAGATTAGTTGCGCTGTTGTTGTCGCCGGCTTTTAAAAATAGACCAACATAATCGGTGACAGATCCATCATTGTATCCTTCGATTTCATTTTTGTTATTGAATGGGTTTTTATATTTCTCCTGAGGGTTCCTGCTTGGTTCGCCACCATCGATTACATATTCTGTAGGCATTATGCTTAATGATTTTTTTAATAAATCAGCTGCTTTTTTTCTATAAGAAGAAATTCTTTTCTTTGAATTTAAAGGGTTTGATCTTATTTCTTTAGCTAGACCAATTTCTCCTCTTTTTTCACAAGCAATGTCATATGTCATCCCATCTGGAGATGAATTGATGAATTTCTCTTCATTTTCAGCTAATTGAATATAATATTCAGCTAAAGAATAAAATTGAGTTCTGAATTGAGATGTGTGTCTTCTGGCATAATAATCTGTCAAAACATGGGGTTTGTTCATCTGACCAAAAGAGTAATTCCTCATTAGATTTGCATACATTTTATCAGCATCAAACCGGGTGTTTAAATTGGACATTGGGCTAAGAACAAATGTAAGTCCTAGTTGTTTAATGTGACCTCTTCTATATAAAGAGTAAGCCACATCAGAGCCCCCAGGACTTGAAAAGAAAATGCCTCTTTTCCAATCATTATTGGCTAAAATGTCTAGCATCATCACCTGTTCTCTTGTCAATCCTTGTTTATCAAAATCAAATGTAAGTTCTTTTAATAACTCATCTTTTTGGTTTTTATTGATAATACCAGATTTGACGGCATTTTCAGGGTTTATTTTTAATGTAAACTTATTTGTTGGAAATACCCGAAGTTCTCTATTCTGATCATATGAAATGATGTTTTTATCATTTCTTACAAATTTCATAGCATCAACTAATTCAACTGTATTCCATTTGTTCTCAAATTCGGAAAATAAATTTTGAAGAGCTCTAAGATCATCTTGAGATTGACAAGCTTTAAGTAGTGAAAGACCCGCATTTAATTTATTGTAAAGACTGCCCTTTATGTTTTTAGGATCAACTGCTTTAAAAAATGAAGTTTTCATCTGACCCACTAAATTTTCATTAGGTATTTTATTAATAATACTTCTTGATTTAGAATCTAATTCTAATGTTGCATTAACCGCTAAAATTTCATTTTTCTTTAATCTTAATGAGATGATTTCTTCTAAAATTTCCTGATTAACCCCCATATTAATTAAATTAATTAGATCTAGAAAGTAAACTTGGTCAGTGTTTCCTGCATACATGAGTATTTGATCTTCTCTAAATTTAATTGGAAGAGGATCTGATTTGTATGCTTTCATTTTCATTTGGTCTGTGTACCAATCAGTTTGCATTAGTGATAAGTTACAAACTCTTATGTCTGTTCTTTCTCCCTCTACTTCTTGCATATACCAAAGAGGGAAGGTGTCATTATCACCATTGGTAAACAATATTCCATTTGTAGTACATGAGTTTAAATAGTTGGAAGAAAGATCTTTTGCAATTGATTTGTCACTTCTGTCATGGTCATCCCAGCCTTGAAAAGCCATTATTAGAGGTATAAATATACCTAGCGAACCTGCGGTAATAATACCGTGTATTTCTTTTGCTTTTAGTATCTTTTTTAAGAGTACCATCAGGCCGATTAAACCACAAGAAACCAAACTAATGTAAACAAAGCTTAATGTTGCAGGCATTCCGGAATTAGATCCTCCATCAAGAGCAAGACAAAACAAAAATACACCTCCCAATAACACTCCTCCTTTTTTGAGCATATTTTTTGTGGGCGTATTGTTAAATAAATCAATTAATGCATAAACACCAATCCCTATCCAAAATGCAAAAAAGTAAAAAGAACCGGCATAAGCATAATCTCGTTCTCTTGGTTCAAATGGTTTTTGATTTAGGTAAATAACAATCATGATTCCTGTAAATAAAAAAGCCAATAAAAGAGAAAATGCATCCTTAGGCGCTTTATAAAAATGAAAAATCAATCCAATTAACCCTAAAATAAATGGCAACATGTAAAAGGAGTTATTTGACTTGTTACTAGTGGTATAGAAAGGAGCACTTTCTTGATTGCCAATTCTCATATTGTCTATCGTAGATATGCCTGTTTTCCAGTTTCCTCTCATGGCATCTCCATGGCCTTGAATGTCATTTTGTCTCCCAGAAAAATTCCACATGAAATATCTAACATACATCCAATTTACTTGGTATCTAAAAAAGTAGGTTAGATTTTCTCCAAATGTTGGTAGCCTATTTCCATCGGTTCCAATTTCAGTTCCTTTATCTTCTTCAGCGTCGTAACCAGACCAGTTTTTGTATCCGTTTACTTTTTTCTGATCTTGACTGAAGTACATACGTGGAAATATGGTTGTTTGGCTATATGCAGGTATGGCATTTTTTCTAATGGAGGAATTAGACTCAAAATATCTTTCTTCAACAGTTGCATCAATATTATCTGCATATTTATTAGCTGCATCTTCACTTTTAAAAGCTTTTAGCTCTATGTCTTCGTCCATAACAACAAATCGCCTGAGATTGGTCGGCGATTGATCGCCCCAAGACTCTGAATCACTATATTCAGAATTAAAATATTGGCCACTGAATATTGGCGCTGATCCATATTGCTCTCTTTTTAAATATGCTTTTAAGGTAACAAGGTTCTCAGGGTCATTTTCATCAAGAGGAGTATTTGCATTTGAACGAATCACAATTACTGCAAAAGATCCATAACCAATAAGCAATGTGATGATTCCGAGCATGGTATTGTATAGTATGGTGTTGTTTTTCTTTTTTGCGTATCTAACAAAATAAAAACAGAAAAAGATCAATAAAGCAAAAAAGAATATAGTTCCCGAATAAAAAGGGAGTCCAAGACTGTTTCTAAATGCTACTTCAAATGCAGAGGCTAAAGAAATAGAGCCTGGGATAATTCCTTCTTGGATAAATCCAAGAACAAAAATTGATAAAATACCTGTAATGATAATTCCTTTTAAAGAAGGATTTTCTGTGTATCTAAAATATATAAAAAATGCGATTGACGGTATCACAAGAATACCCAATAAGTGAACTCCGATAGCAAGTCCTAAAAGAAACATGATTAAAATCAACCATCGATGAGGTGCTGCATAAATAGAAAGTTTTCCATTTTGAAGTTCATACATTTCCTCGTCCCATTTTAAAATGGCCCAAAAAATGGCAGCTGTAAACAATGATGACATCGCATACACTTCTCCTTCGACAGCTGAAAACCAGAATGAATCAGTAAAAGTATATGCTAGTGATCCGATAGTAGCACTAGTAAATATGGCAATAGAATCATTTTTTGATAATGATTCTTTTTTGTTCAGAATAATTTTTTTGATCAGAAGAGTAAGTGACCAAAACATAAATAAAATAGTTAATGAACTAGATAAGCCAGAAAGACGATTAATCCATACAGCAACTTGAGTGGGGTCTGCAAAAAATGAGAACAAACGTCCAATGACCATAAATAATGGTGCTCCTGGAGGGTGACCAACCTCTAATTTATATGCCGCTGTAATATATTCTCCACAGTCCCATAAACTAACTGTATCCTCAATAGTTATAAAGTAAATAATTGTTGCAAAAATAAAGAGAGACCATCCAAGTATGGAATTCCATTTTTTATAGTTTATCATAATCTAAGTATTGGTAGCGCGAATTTAAGAATATCTTGTAAATTATAGGCACAAAAAAAGGGGGAAGCCCCCCTTTTTAAAACAAAGATGAATTAGTTTTTAATAAATCGAATATTTTTTATTCCATTTAAATAATGAATTCTAGCAATGTAAATACCATTTTCAAGATTTTTAATGTTAATGTTGATATTACTTGAGTTGATTGCTTGACTTTTGGCTATTTGGCCATTTAAATTTACAATCTCAACAAATTCTACTTTCATTTTACTTGTGATCCCTCTAATTGCAATGTTATCATGTCCTGGATTTGGTGCAATAGTAATAGGAGAAATTGTTTGCTCAATAGTTCCTGCTGATCCAACAATCAATTCGTAGCCACCAAAAGATTCAGACTGAGTTACGGGCGCTGTGACACCAAAAACAGTTACCAATACAACAACGTCAACATTAATCGTTAGCGGAAATGTTCCTAAAGAATCTGTTGTACCATAAATATTTGCACATCCAAGTTCTCCACCGTCATATTTGCAATTGGATTCATTACACGCAAAAGTGATTCCATTAGGCAATCCATCGACACTAGTTACAGTAAACTCATCAATTGGGTTTCCCACAAATTGTCCTGATGGGTCTAGTTCTGCAGTAACGTTGTCTGGACAGATAAAATTAATGTCTGTTGAATATGCAACACCGGCTGCTGCGGGTGGTAGGTCTTGAGCAGTATCGGGCCATATTCCAAAACTTGAGTCTTGGTAGAGGTTGTCAGGTGTGCAAGATTGAGCTTCTGAAAAGCTAACAAAAAATGTTGCAATAATAAAAGTAAGTAGTATTTTTCTCATAAATTTATATTTGTATCTCTCAAATTTAACTTATTTTTTTTAAAAATGTATTATAATCTTCGTGTTTAAATGAAAAAAATAAAAGCGTTTCTATATTCTTTTGTTTATGCGTTTAGTGGGGTTAAAATTCTTTTAAATGAAAGGAATTTTAGGTTTCAATGTCTTTCTTTTTTAGTGATTGTAACATTGGGATGTATATACGGATTAACTAAATATGAATGGTTGATTGTTATTTTGGCATCTGGCTTTGTTTTGGCTCTTGAGGCTATAAATACATCTATTGAGTTGCTGTGTGATTTGGTTTCAAACGAAAAAAATAACATGATAAAAAAAATCAAAGATATAGCTGCTGCAGCTGTTTTGATACAAGCATTTTTTGCAGTTATAATAGCTTTGATATTATGTTTTAGAATAGCGAAGTCTTATTTTTGAATTATAAGTAACGCAAAATTATTAGGCACTTTTAGAGATGCTGTTTTTTATAAACAAATCAATCCCACCTACCATAGATGGTGCATTTGGTTGAGGTGCGTGTAAGTCAAGTCGAAGATTATTTTTTAAAGCTGCTTGAGCTGTGGTTGCTCCAAAAGCGGCAATGCAAGTGTTGTTTTGTTTAAAGTCAGGAAAGTTTTTTAACAAAGACTCAATTCCTCCGGGGCTATAAAAGACCAACATGTCGTATTTAACATCTGTTAAATCAGATAAGTCAGCAGCAACAGTTCTGTAAAGAACTACTTTGGTGAAGTTTATGTTATATTTTTCTAGTGTATTTGGAATGCGATCTCTTAAAATATCGGTACATGGAAGCAAAAACTTTTCATTTTTATGCTTTTTCATTACTTCGGCAAGATCAACAATATTTTGTTTACCATGAAAAATTTTTCTTTTTCTGTAGACAACATATTTTTGAAGGTATAAAGCTATAGCCTCCGATATACAAAAGTATTTAAGGCTATCTGGAATTTCATATCTAATTAATTCAGCAACTCTAAAAAAATGATCAGCTGCTACTTTAGATGTGAATATCACGCCTGTGAAGTCTTTAAAATCGACTTTTTGACTTCTTACTTCTTTTGCTCCAACTCCTTCAACTTTAATAAAAGGTCTGAAATCTATTTGAAGATTATGTTTTTCCGCAAGGTCAAAGTAAGGAGATGCCTCGCTTTTAGGTTTGGGTTGCGATACAAGTATGGTTTTAATTCTCACTTTTTTTTGGTTTTTTAAGGGTTTTATCCAATAAAATTTCTCGAAAAATATATCATTCCTATGGTTAACGGAAGAAATTCGAGGGTGCAAAGGTATAAAATTAAGTGATACCAATGAAATTCATTTTTAATTAAAAAAAGTGAAAGCTTAATAGTTCGATATAAATAACTCCATAAAAACATAGTTAAAAGCATTATTAGGCTTATATTTTCGGTCGTAGCTTTTGATAAATTCACAATACATAATAACAAAACAAAACATCCTAAAAATTCAAACAACCGAAGTGTGAATCCGACTCCATTATTTTTATAAGCTTTGTTTTTTGTCAAAAACCCAATAATAACAGGGGATAAAATCAATATAATAAAACAAGACCCCGTTAATAAAAAGGAAATTAACAAATGGTTATCCTTTATGTAGTTGTTTTTAATTAACAATGAGATGCAAATAAAAGATGAGAGAAGATAGTTTGTTAACATAAGGAAAGAGCTTGTTTGATTTATTTTATCAGTTCCCTTATAGTTTTTGTTTCTTACTTTCCTTAATTTAAAAAATGAAGTTACTATAATTTTAATACAGTTTGAGTCTATTAATTTTGCAATACATATAATTGATAAACATAAAAAAACCGTCAAAATTTCAAGGTTTCCATATGGTTCAATTCTTTTGATTAATGTTTGAAGTGAAATGAAAAATATTATGTGCATTAAAAAATATTTGAAAACAAAGTTATAGTCTTTGACAATACTATTAACATTTGAATAAAATATGGTTATTTTTGTACCCAAAATTTTATTAAATGAAAACAGATCAATATACTCATCCAGATCATTACGCATTAGATGATTTATTAACCGAAGAACACAAGCTAATTAGAGATACTGCTAGAGCGTGGGTGAAGAAAGAAGTTTCCCCTATTATTGATGAGCATTATGAAAAAGCAACTTTCCCAAAGCATTTATTGAAAGGACTTGGGGAAATAGGGGCTTTTGGGCCTTATATTCCAACTGAATATGGTGGTGCAGGATTAGATCAAATTTCTTATGGAATCATTATGCAAGAGTTGGAGCGTTCAGACTCAGGCCTAAGATCAACTGCATCTGTTCAGTCTTCACTAGTTATGTATCCTATTTGGAGATATGGATCTGAGGAGCAAAAACAAAAATATTTATCAAAACTAGCAACTGGAGAAATGATGGGTTGCTTTGGTTTGACTGAACCTGACCATGGATCTAATCCTTCAGGAATGACAACTAATTATAAAGAAGATGGCGATCATGTAATTTTAAATGGTGCTAAAATGTGGATTTCCAATTCTCCTTTTGCTGATATTGCAGTTGTTTGGGCAAAAAATGAAGAAGGAAGGATTCATGGCTTAATTGTTGAAAAAGGAATGAAAGGTTTTACTGCCCCTGAAATGCATGGTAAACTTTCTTTAAGAGCATCCTCCACTGGTGAATTGATTTTTGACAATGTCCGTGTTCCAAAATCAAACATTTTACCAGGCAGATCTGGTTTGGGAGCTCCTTTAAGTTGCCTGGATTCTGCTAGATATGGAATTGCTTGGGGAGCACTTGGGGCTGCCATGGATTGTTATGATCAGGCATTAAGGTATTCTAAAGAAAGAATGCAGTTCGGGGTTCCTATTGGCTCCTTTCAATTGGTTCAAAAAAAATTAGCGGAAATGATAACAGAAATCACAAAAGCACAACTATTAACTTATAGACTTGGACAATTGAGAGAAGCAGGTAAAGCAAGTACTGCTCAAATATCAATGGCTAAAAGAAATAATGTTGAAATCGCTCTTAATATCGCAAGAGAGGCGAGGCAAATCCATGGGGGAATGGGTATTACTAGTGAGTATTCAATCATGCGACACATGGCAAATCTTGAATCAGTAGTGACTTATGAGGGTACACATGATATTCATTTGCTAATTACTGGAGCTGAAATAACAGGGATTCCTGCATTTACAAGAGAAAAGCCAAATCTTTAAAAGAGTTTTTTTAAATAGTCTTTACTATTTTCTTTATTTATTAGGTTTGCTTTAAGTAAAAAAGAAATTACTGAGTCAATATATTTTGGCTCAGTATTTTTTTCTTCAGCCCATTCGGTTTCTTTAAGCCAGTTTTTGACTTCTTGCTTTTCAAGGTGATACCTCCAAGATAATTTTTCAATTGCCTCTGGGTCTTTTTTCAGTTTTTCAGCTCTTTTGCATACAATTTGAATCATTTCAAACAATTCTTTATTGTGTTGCTTTTTGATTTTTTCAGATGCTACAATTACAAAACAAGGCCAAGGCGTTACTACTTCCCCAATAAATTTGCATTTATTTTGTTTCACGAATGGGCTTGTAGTATATTTTTCCCACAAGAAACCTTGTGCTTTGTTGTTTTCGAGCGACCATAATCCGCCATATAAATCACCAACAACTCTAAATCGAAGTGAGTCTATATCCCATTCTTGCTTTTCTGCTTCAACATATGTCATTAAATGTGATCCAGAACCCTCACGTGAAATAGCAAATATTTTTTTATTTAAATCAGCAGGAGTTTCAATGTTTGACTCAAATGGAACGTGTATTCCCCACCTTAGAGGTGAAGTTACATAATAAGACAGTATCTTGGCTGGCAAACCTTCTAATATTGCTTTACTTATACCTTCAGTTAATAAAACAGCAATATCAATTGATTCACTCTCAAGACCTCTAATCATTTGGCCAGTACCACCAGGCATATCACTCCAGTGTAACTTCATATTTATTTTTTCAAAACAACCTTCTTCAATGGCAAGTCTCCATGGAAGATTAAAGTGTTCTGGAACCCCCCCGATTTTTAATCGAATCATAATGTAAATTGTTTGTCATAGAGTTTTTTGTAGTGCCCGGTTTCATTTTTTAGAAGTTCATTATGACTTCCCATTTCAATAATTTTCCCATCATCCATTACAATGATTTTATCAGCTCTTTTTATGGTACTTAATCTGTGAGCGATAACAATGGATGTTCGTCCGCTTGTCAGTTTTTTAGTTGCATGTTGAATTAAGTTTTCTGACTCACTGTCAATACTTGAGGTGGCCTCATCTAAAATCAAAATGTGAGGATTGTAAACATATGCTCTAATAAATGACAGTAATTGTCTTTGTCCACTAGATAAAATACTTCCTCTTTCTCCGATATTAAAATCAAAACCATTTGGCAGTGAGTTTATGAAGTCAAATGCTCCAACTGCTCTTGCGGCATCTTCAACTTCTTCTCTCGATATTGATTCATCTCCAAGTGTAATATTGTTGTGTACCGAATCTGAAAATAAAATCACATCTTGCAATACAATCGATATGTTATTTCTTAACTCAATTAATGAGATCTCTTTTAATGGTGTATCTCCAATAAATATATCGCCTTTTGAGTAATCATAAAATCTTGCCATAAGATTTACAATTGTTGTTTTTCCAGCCCCAGTAGCACCAACAAAAGCAACCATTTCTCCAGCTTTAATATCAAAGTTTATGTTTTTAATAACTTCATTTGGTTCTTTGTATGCAAAGCTCAATTTTTTAAATGAAATGGCCTGTCCAAAATTAATATTGACTTTTCCCCCCTCTTCAATGTTGTCGTCTGTGTTTATGATTTTAAATATCCTTTCTGCTCTTACCAAGCCTCTTTGAAGAATGTTAAATTTGTCAGCTAACATTCTTATGGGCCGATACAATTGGTAAATCCATAAAGTAAAAGCAATAATTTGCCCGTACATCATCGCTATTTCTTGCTTGTTTTGACCACTTACTTTTAGCGCTCCCCAAACCAATAAAAGAGCAATAGAAAGAGAGCTCAATAGTTCTACTGCAGGAAAGAAAATAGAATTTGCCCATACTGCCTTAATATGAGCTTTTCGATGGCCAGAATTTATTTTCTCAAAGTTTTCAAACTCTTTTTCTTGGCGATTAAATATTTGTACAAGCCCCATTCCATTCAACCTTTCTTGAACAAAGGTGTTTAGTTTGGTTACTTGTTTTCTTTCTAATTGAAAAGATTTTTTCATCGCCTTTGCAAAAATTTTGGTTGTAATGATAAGAATAGGTATGGGAATTAAAGTCATTAATGATAATTCCCAGTTAGAGGAAAACATGAGGGTTAGAATAAAAATCAATGAAATAATGTTTCCTGTAATCTCAATAATACCTGATGAAAAAACATCAGTGATTGCTTCAAGGTCTGATACTACTCTAGTTACAAGAGCTCCAATGGGAGTTTTATCAAAAAAACGAATGCGAAATGACACTATTTTTTTAAATAAGTTTTTTCTTAAATCTCTAATAATATTTTGAGCTAGAAGATTTGACCAATAAGCCCTTCCTAAATGAAGAAGGCCCTCTAAAAATAATACACCAATAATAATCATACACCAGCTAAACAAAGCATCGATGTTTTGGCTTTGAATGATGTATTTATCTACCATGTAACCAATTAAGGCGGGTCTAGTGGGACTTAATAATGAAAGAGAAAAAGTTGTAACAACCGCAAATATTACCAGGGTTTTATATGGTGCTGCAAACCTAATTAGGTTTTTGAAGGTTGAGAGATTAAAAATAGGCTTTTTAGTCACAAAACAAAAGTATTTAAAATCGTTGTCATATTCATGTGATAACAATATTTATATAAAATGAATTATAGTTTTGTTACTTTTACCTAACAAAATTTAATTATTATGAAAGCATATGTTTTTCCTGGTCAAGGAGCACAATTTTCAGGAATGGGCCAAGATTTGTTCAATAATTCATCTGAAGCTAAGAATTTATTTTTAACTGCAAATCAGATTTTAGGTTTTGATATTACTAAAGTTATGTTTGAAGGCACTGCAGATGAATTAAAACAAACAAAAGTAACCCAACCTGCAATATTTTTACATTCTTCTATTTTAGCTTTTTGTCTTGATGTGTCTTTTAAGCCTGATATGGTTGCTGGACATTCTTTGGGAGAATTTTCAGCGCTTGTTGCAAATAAATGTTTATCTTTTGAGGAAGGATTAAAACTTGTATCTATGCGTTCCAAAGCGATGCAAAAGGCTTGCGAAATTGAATCTTCTACAATGGCTGCTATACTTGGTCTTGAAGACCGTGTGGTTGAAGATATTTGCTCAAACATAGATGGGGTTGTAGTGCCTGCAAATTACAATTGTCCTGGTCAATTGGTTATTTCTGGCTCCTATAATGCAGTTGAAAATGCTTGCGAAAAGCTTACTGAAGCAGGAGCTAGAAGAGCAATGATTTTACCTGTAGGTGGGGCATTTCACTCACCATTGATGGAGCCTGCAAGAGAAGAGTTGGCAGCTGCAATTGAATCGTCATCCTTTAAAAAGCCCATATGCCCTGTGTATCAAAATGTTTCTGCAAATGCAGTAACAGATCCTGATGAGATTAAGAAGAATTTGGTATCTCAACTAACTGCTCCAGTTAAATGGACACAAACAATGCAACAGATGATTAGCGATGGTGCTTCTGAAGTAATAGAGGTCGGTCCTGGAAAAGTGCTTCAGGGATTATTTAAAAAAGTTGATAGAGCATTTCCATGTAGTAGTGCTCAGGTAATTTAAAAATTTAATTTATGTATAAAAATATTTTTTCAATATTGGTATTGGCTTTATTGTTCAGTTGTAACAATAGCGAGGTAGATTCATCAAAAAATGTTTCACCACAGCCCAAAGGAGAAAGTCCGAAAGAGCAGGTTAAAGATAGAAAATTCTTTGCCTGGGTTAATGATTTAAGAATTCGTGCTATACCTAATCTTAAAGAGAGGAAAATTGCTTCATTGTCTGAAGGTGAAGAGATGACTTTTCTAAATGAGATATCTAAAGATTCTGTTGAGGCAAAATTAAGAGGGAGAAAAATAAAAGCGCCTTTTTATAAAATAAAAACAAAAAAAGGAGTAGAAGGTTGGGTTTTTGCTGGGGCATTAAGCTCTGATCCTGTTGAGGTTGAAGGGTATAGTGTTGCAATTATTTTTGAAGAGAGTCCAAATTATGAATCGGATGATGTGGCTGTTATTATGTCTAATGCTGATAGTGATTTGGTAGGGTATGGTATTCAATTAATGTATGTTAGTGATAATTTTAAATCTGTAAAAATTCGTAATAGTAAAGGTGAGATAATTGGTGATGAGAATATTATGAAATATGTAAAAAAACATGGAACAGGGGTTGTTTGTATTAAAAAGTCAAAAAACATAAAAAAGAACTTTAAAAAATTCATGTTTCTTGACTGGGATGTTGGATCCAAGATTTTAAAATCTTTTCACAAGAAATGAAATTTAGTTCCAGTACAAAACTATTTTTCCTGTAGATTTCCCTGATTCTAAAAATTTATGTGCCTCACTTATCTGGCTTGTATTAAATGTTTTTCCAATTTCTGGTTTTATCAATTTTTCTTTGTAAAGCTTCATTAAGTTCAAAAGGCATTCTTGCATTATCGTTGGTTTGTTATCAGCAATTCGCAACATGTTAACTCCTATTATAGATTTAGATGTAGAAATTAGTTTTACCGGTAATAAAACCCCCATTTTTTTTAAAAAGCGAAATACATTTAATACTTTCCATCCACTTTTCATTAGCTCTGATGCCCCATAAAGATATATTCTGCCTCCGCTATCTAATAGGTTAAAATCCTTTTTAAAGGTTGAGCCTCCTACAGGATTGAATACAGCATCTAATTTTTTGTTTTTTAAAAGTTTTGTGAGTTCATTAGCGTAATCGTTCTTTTTATAATTTATGACATAATCAGCACCTAATTTTTTTGCAGTAGCTTCTTTTTCAATTCCTCCTACTTTCGCATAAACAATTCCTCCATTAATTTTTGCAAGTTGAATCAAAATACTACCAACACCACCCGCAGCAGCATGAATTAAAACATGATCATCTTTTTTAATGGGAGACAGAAAATGAGCCATATAATATGCGGTAACCCCTTGTGTACAAAGAGCAAGCCCATCATCGGCATTTATGTTGTTAATTTCGACAATCGCATTTTCTTTAGTGATGACATGTTTTGAATAGGCTCCAAACCTACAAAATGCCAATACTCTTTTGCCTATTAATGCTGCATTATTTTTGCACTCAATAACATTTCCAACAGCTTCATAGCCTAATATGCAAGGCAATTCTGGGCAATCTTGATAAAGTCCATTTCTCGCCATTACTTCAGCATAATTTAGCCCAAATGCTTCAACTTCAATTAATACTTCATTGTTTTTAAGAGGTGGTAGATTGTATTCTTTTTCCTTAAAAGCGACTTCACTTTTTCCATTTTTTACTAAAAAAATGCCTGTTGTTTTCATTTATCTTAAGAGTTTATACCTTGAAGGCTGCAAAGCTTAAAATAGGCACCATTTAACTTGATTAAATCGTCATGAGTGCCTTGCTCTATTATTTGACCCTTGGACAGTACAAGAATTTCATTAGCATCCTTAATAGTGCTTAGCCTGTGTGCAATAATAATTGATGTTCTTTTTTTCATTAGATTTTTTAATGCTTCTTGGACTTGTTTCTCTGATTGTGTGTCAAGTGCTGAAGTTGCTTCATCTAAAATCATTATTTCAGGATTTTTATATATTGCCCGTGCAATGCACAGTCTTTGCTTTTGGCCACCAGAAAGCATATTCCCTCTCTCTCCAATGTGAGTTTCGTAACCATTTTCTAATTCTAAAATAAATTCGTGAGCATTCGCTGTTTTTGCGGCACTTATCACATCTTCTCTTTTTGGATTTAAATCTCCAAAAGCAATATTTTCAATAACAGGCGCATTGAAAAGAATGGATTCCTGGGATACAATACCAATTTGATTTCTTAAATCTTTAAGGTGAATATCCTTAACGTTATAATCATCTATTTTAATTTCTCCTTCTTCTATATCATAAAATCTAACAAGTAAATCTGCTATGGTTGATTTGCCGCTTCCTGATTCTCCAACAAGTGCAATTGTTTCGCCTTTTTTAACGCTTAAATTTATGTTTTTTAATATGGGTTCACTTTTATATTGAAAGCTTACATTATTGTATGTGATGATGTTGTTAAAGCTTTTAAGTGAAACGGGGTTTTTGGAGTTTTTTATCTTTTCATCAAGATTTATGATGTCATTAATTCTATCTTGAGAGGCTTTTGATTTATTAAGATTAGCTATGCTATTTGAGATTCCTTGAATAGGTCTTAAAAGTTGAGAAAAAACAATGATAAATGTAATAAACAACTCTCCTGTTAATTCATTTCCAATGCTATCCCCACTAAGAATCATAGAGCCTCCAAACCAAACCAAACACATCATAACGGCGGCTCCAATAGTCTCGTTTAAAAGAGGGGATAGGTCTCTTTTTCTAAATGCCCTAGTGATTAATTTTTGATGTCTTAGATTGATTTTTTTAAAGTTTTTACTAATGAATTTCCCAGCATTAAAAGCTTTAATTATTCTAATTCCTCCAAGACCTTCATCAATAGTAGAGTATAAAAGTCCCATTTGCTCTTGTCCTTTTTTTGCAGTTCGCTTTAAACTTTTCCCAATTCTAGAAATAACCAATGCTGAAATCGGCAACAGGAAAAAGGAAAATAAGGTTAGTGATGGACTAATATAAATTAATGTAATTACATGAATTAGTATCGAAATAGGTTCTCTAAAAACAAGCTCCATCATGCTGATTACAGCATTTTCAATTTCTCCAACATCGCTGTTCATTCTTGCCATTAAATCACCTTTTTTTTTCTTGTGTATGAAATGACATGGGGAGATTTAGGGACTTGTTAAATAGTTTGCTTCTTATGTCCCTAACAACAGACATTCTAAGTTCCGATTGAAACCAGACGGCTCCATATCTAAATAAATTTTTTAGAAAAAATGCTGTAAAAACACTTATGCAAACAAAAAACAATGCATCTAGTGGATTTTTTGCAACCATTTGTTGCATTTGATAATTATAAACATCTTTAATGTAGTTTGCCAAATCACTTATGTTTCCGGAGAAAATAGGTTCTGAAATTGCTTTTTGTAATGATTCAGTTTGAAAAATTAATTGAAGAAAAGGGATGAATAAAATGAGCGATAAAAGATTAAACACAACAAAAAGAAAATTGCATAAAATCGTTAAAGAAGCTAGCCTTTTATAATGAAATGTGTATTGAAATATTTCTTTTAATGATCGCATTGCGAAACAAATATAATCTTTTACAATGTCTCAAATAGTCATTAAAGCAGAACTTATTTTACCTTTGTTCAAAATATGTCATCTATTAGGCAACATAAAATTGAATCTGCAATTCGTGAAGAGTTGTCAAATTATCTATTAAGACATTCATCTGAATTTTCTTTAGGTAGTATGATAACACTTACAGTTGTGAGAATTTCACCAGATCTTTCCCTTGCAAAATGTTATGTTAGTATTTTTGGAAAAACAGAGAAAACGAAGGTGCTTGAAAGTATTAAGTATCAGCAAGGAAAAATAAAAAGAGAGCTCGGTGCAAGGTTAAAAAACATGAGGAAAATCCCCGAATTGCGTTTTTACATTGATGATTCTTTCGATTACGCCGAAAAGATCGATAAATTATTGAAGAAATAAAAGTGTCGTATACAGTTTCTTTTTTTATAGCCAGAAGGTATCTTTTTGCATGGAGAAAAAGAAATGCCATCAATTTAATTACTGGGATTTCTATTCTTGGAATAACGGTCTCAACAGCTGCGTTAGTAATTTTAATTTCTGCATTCAATGGCATTGAGTTTATGATTGATAAAATGTACTCTGATTATGACTCAGATATTATAATCACCTCAAGTGTCAACAAAACCTTCTTGGAAAGTCAAATTGACTATGAATTCATCAATTCAACAAAAGAGATTGAATCTCACTCCAAGTTAATTGAAGAGTTTGTAGTTCTTAAAAATGACAAGATATGGATCAATGCCAAGGTTGTTGGGGTTGAGTCTTCTTTTTTAAAAATGTCAAACATAAATAAGCATTTATTGCTTCCAGGTAATAATTACAAACCTGATCTTCTAGATTTTTCATTTATAGGAGGGGGTTTGATGCAAAAATTACAATTGTCTTCTGATAATTCTGGAAATTGGCAATCTATTTTATGTTATGCACCAAAGAGAGATTTAAAAATTAGAGTTGGGAAAAATCCATTTAAGATCATGCGTTTTAATGTATTCTCAGGAATTAATTTCAATAGAGAGGTTAATGAAGAGGTATTGTTGCTTCCGATAAATAAAGTAAAGGAGCTTCTAAAGTATCAGAATGAATTGAGTGCTTTTTGTGTCAATATAAAAGAGGGGGTTGATCCAATGAAAATTAAAAAAGTTTTGCAAAATAAATTTGGCGATCAATTTCATGTAAAAACTCGAAAAGAAAAGAACGAATTGATATTTAAAACAAGTAAATCTGAAAAGCTGATTGTGATTTTGATTTTGATATTTGTATTTGTATTGTCACTTTTTAACTTGGTTTCTTCTATTACCATGATTTTTGCTGAAAAAACAAATAATCTAAAGGTTATTACCGGAATGGGGCTTTCAAAAAACAAAGTAATTTCATTATTTTTCTTTGTTGGTGTTTTAATATCTTTAATAGGAGTTCTATTAGGATTAATGTTTGGTTATGGTGTTTGCTTTCTTCAAAAGACACAATCATTATTGATGATGCCTGGAACATCAGAGCCATTTCCTATAATTTTAAAGATTATGGACGCTTTCTTTATCATTACGACTGTTGTATTCTTAACTATATCTTTTTCTTTATTAACAGTAAGATTCCTTATTAGGAGGAGGTTTGAGGGCGGCTTGTTGAAAAATACTAAATTTCAATAAAAAGATTGGTGCTTTATTGAGGATTTCGATTATCTTTGCACCCAAATTTTGAATGTTTTTATAATAAAATTGACATGACATTAATCAAAGGAAAAATTTCACAAGTGATTGGCCCAGTGGTCGATGTTGCTTACGATAAAGGTGTGGCACTACCAAAAATATATGATGCTTTAGAAGTTTTTAAACCAGACGGAACCAGAGTTGTTCTTGAGGTTCAGTCTCACGTTGGAGAAAGTTCTGTGCGTGCAATAGCAATGGATTCATCAGATGGATTCCAAAGAGGCATGGACGTTCAGTCAACCGGAAGCGCAATAAAGATGCCTACAGGTGATGTAATAAAAGGAAGATTGTTTAATGTTGTTGGTGAAGCAATTGACGGTATTAAAGAAATTGATAACAAGGATGGATTACCTATTCATAGAGAGGCACCTAAATTTGAACAGTTGTCAACATCAACAGAGGTTTTGTTCACAGGAATCAAAGTTATTGACCTTATTGAGCCTTATGCTAAAGGAGGTAAAATTGGTTTGTTTGGAGGTGCTGGTGTTGGTAAAACAGTTTTGATTCAGGAATTAATTAACAACATTGCAAAAGGACACGGTGGTTTGTCTGTATTTGCAGGTGTAGGAGAAAGAACAAGAGAGGGTAATGATTTGCTTCGTGAGATGTTAGAGTCAGGTATTATTAAGTACGGAGATGACTTTATGCATTCTATGGAAGAAGGCGGATGGGATTTAACCAAGGTTAACCTTGATGATATGAAAGAATCAAAAGCAACATTTGTTTTTGGTCAAATGAATGAGCCTCCAGGAGCACGAGCTAGAGTTGCTCTTTCTGGTTTAACAGTAGCCGAGTACTTTAGAGATGGAGAAGGAGATGGAGAAGGTAAAGACATACTTTTCTTCGTTGATAATATCTTTAGATTTACTCAAGCAGGTTCAGAAGTTTCTGCTTTATTAGGTCGTATGCCATCTGCGGTTGGTTACCAACCAACTCTTGCATCTGAAATGGGTGCTATGCAGGAAAGAATTACTTCAACTAAAAGCGGTTCTATTACATCTGTTCAAGCGGTTTATGTACCTGCAGATGACTTGACAGACCCTGCTCCGGCAAACACTTTTGCTCACTTGGATGCAACCACTGTACTGTCTCGTAAAATTGCTGAGTTAGGTATTTATCCTGCGGTTGACCCATTGGATTCAACTTCAAGAATCTTAACACCAGAGATTGTTGGTGAAGAACATTACAATTGTGCTCAAAGAGTAAAAATGACGCTTCAACGATACAAAGAATTACAAGACATTATTGCCATTTTAGGTATGGATGAATTGTCTGAAGAAGATAAGCAAGTTGTTCATAGAGCAAGACGTGTACAGAGATTTTTATCTCAACCTTTCCACGTTGCTGAACAGTTTACAGGTATCCCGGGAGTTTTAGTTGATATTAAAGACACAATTAAAGCGTTTAATGATATTCTTGATGGTAAATACGATCAGTATCCAGAATCTGCTTTTAACTTAAAAGGAGGAATTGATGATGTGATTGCTGTTGGAGAAAAAATGTTAGCTGAATCATAATTGATATGCAAGTAGAAATTTTAACACCGGTATCTAGTATATACTCTGGAACAGCTGAGGCAGTTTCATTACCCGGTCTCGATGGAGTGTTTCAAGTTTTAAATGGACACGCTGCAATAATATCCGCACTTAAAAAAGGAGTTGTTGATATTGATTTGAGCGAAAAGTTTGATGCTGAGAAGTATGCAAGTGAACAAATTAAATCTACTTCTTCAAATAAAATTAGTGTAAGCATTAATGGTGGAGTAGTAGAACTACAAAATGATAAAATGATTATCCTTGCTGAATAAGATATCTTAAAAATAAGAAATAAAAAAGGGAGGCTAACCTCCCTTTTTTTATACCTTTTCTTTAAAAGTCTATCCTAAACCGTTTAAAGTTTGAATGTACTCATCTCCAATTTTTTTATTAGCTTTCTAACATGAGCATCAACTTTTCTATGTCCAACAATTCTTTCATTGTCCCAAAAATTGTCCATTATAATATCTCGATTAAATTCAGAGCCTTTAGATAGTGCAAGAAATTTTAATAATTCTAATTCTTTTTTTGGAAGAAAAACGGTTTCCCCTTCAAATGTTTTGTAAAACTTATCTCTATCAATATCAAATTTTTCAAGTTTAGATTTTTAATTTAATATAGAATTAAAAATCATAACTAAAACGAATAGATACACTCGTTCCAATATTTAGACTTGAGAAATATTGACTTTCTGCTTGGAATGATTTGAAAATCATTTCTTTTTTGTCGTTTAAAATATTACTTGCCTTTATACCAAGTCTCATGTTTTCCTTTTTACCAAAAGTTTTGTTTATATTAATATTCAAACTATTGAAAGGAACAGTGTAGATATCTGGTCGATCAACAATACCAGCAAACTGAAGTGTTTCACCTTGAATGTTGTAATATACACCAGCTTCTAAGCCTTTGTAGATGCCTTTCTCTCCTCCATCATAACGTAAACCACCATTTATGATATATGGTGCCTGACCTGCCATATCACGATATTCACTAATCGTTTGCCCTTCGCGTGCATTTAAAACTCTACTGTCGTATTCAGTTTGGCTCAATTTAATTTGAGATTCAGCATAAGTAAGATTGACAATAAAACTAAAATTCTCAAGCGATTTTGAAATAAAGT
>MDTD01037105.1_pt1 | contig 29480 bp, 27 predicted proteins | sample 811221 | NCBI WGS metagenome assembly MDTD01 (sample SAMN05326646, study PRJNA326480) | marine metagenome | isolation source: seawater | place: Pacific Ocean: South West | collected 2011 | reverse complement strand
GTCGATATAGTAAATTTAACACTTAACAAAAAAATATTTAAAAACTCAATTTCATTTGATATTAAAAATTTATTCGATAAAAACTATGAAAAACCAACGACTTATGGTCAGGATGGAAGAAGAATGAGCATTAATTTTAGAAAAACTTACTAGTTTTTTTTAATTAAACAATTAGAGTAAGAATATGAATTATATAAAAATTTCATTAGGAATTTTTTTAGTTTTGGCTTCTTCTCGCCTGATACCTCATCCGCCTAACTTTACAAGTTTAATGGCTTTAAGTTTCTATATCCCAGCGATATTAGGACTGAGATTCGTTCCTGCATTGCTAGTTAGTTTTGCAATTACTGATTTGATTATCGGTCTTCATAGCTCAGTTTTTTTTACTTGGGGAAGCGTAATATTAATAGCTTTAATCTCACCGTATTTCAAAGACACAATATTAAAAAGAATTTTTGGAGCGCTTACAGGTGCAGTAATTTTTTTTATTGTAACAAATTTTGGAGTTTGGTTTGGAGGTATGTATTCTCAAAATATAAACGGGCTTATGGAGTCCTATATTATGGGCTTGCCATTTTTTGGATTTAGTTTTATTTCGACATTCTTATTTTCAGCAGTAGTAGAAAGCATTATTAAGTTTAAGAAATTTAATCTAAGATATTTTAATTAGAAATTTTTAACTAAAAGCTATTATTAAGATCTTATATATTTTGAAAATTCAGAAACTTCTGGGACTTTATTTATTCCTATTAAAGTATGATAAAAATTTGGTTTAATAAATCTTTTTTTAAACATTTGTATATTTTTCAATTTGGAATCAATTTCTGTTTTAGACTCCTCTAAAAACGAACCTACAAAAAAAGATTTATAGTTTTTAGATTTAGCGTGTTGAATCGCTTTCCACAATGATTTATGATGGATATTCTTATATTTGTTATAAAATTCTCTTAAAGCAACTCCAACATCATAGTAAACATTTTTATTAATCACAGAAAAATAAGAGAAGGAAATAGTTTTTTTATTTTCACGCATTCTCACTATAAACGCTTCTCCGTTATTAATTTTTTTATCTTGAATTTCCCAGGTTTTGACAGACCTTGTGACTCGACCTGAGACCTTAAAATGTAAATTTCTAAAATCTACCATATCTTGTTTTGTACGATTATTCTTATCGATAACTTCTAAATAGATATCAGGGTATTCTTTTTTAAGAAGACCCTTAAGATTGGATTGAAAATTTTTATAAATTTTTTCTTTTGAATTTTGTAAATCTATAAAAATTTCATGAGAAAAGTTTTCAAAATATTTTTCTTTTTTAATTTCAAGAAAATATCTTTTTTCAATTTCTATTTTTAAATTTATCTCATCAAATTTGAATTCTTTATCTAAATCGTTCAAATAAGCTAAAATATCAATATAGTTTTGATTATTTAATTTTTTGCTTAACAAAATAGTGATTGGAAGCCCAAAAAAATTCAAATATTTTTTGTTATGTTTTAGTTGTACAGTTATAGGAAGAAAATATTTATCTTGAGAGTTTTTAATTTCGACTGAATAATTTAAAAATTTACTATCCTTATAATACTCTTTCCTAAAATTTATACTGTTTGGATTTAAATAATGAGAATAAAATTTATTTTTAACTAAAGAAGAGTTTTGCAATGTTTCAAAATCTACTTTTTTTATCATTTTAAACTTTAATATATCTATCAGGTCCTATCTACTAGTTATTCTCATGATCTTTTAGTTGACCATAAATATATAAGATTAGGTTTTTAACTTTACATTTTTTACTAAATATGTTCAATTATTGAACATTTGAGAATTAAAATCAACCTTTAATCAAAAAATTCTTTACATTAAAAAAAAATTATGTTCAATTATTGAACAATTATGGATGAAAAACAAGACCTACTAAATGTTTTGCGCCAGTTGCAAAAGAAACCTAACTCTAACCAAAGAGAAATGGCAGACTCTTTAGGGTTCAGTTTAGGTAAATTTAATTATTGTCTTCAATCTTTAAAACAAAAGGGTTTAGTAAAGATTAATAATTTTAAAAAGAACCCAAAAAAATTTAATTATCTTTATATACTGACACCCGCAGGTGTAGCAGAAAAAACTAAACTAACTATTCTTTTTATGAAAAAGAAGATGAAAGAGTATGACGAATTAGAAAAAGAATTAAAAAATGAAAAAAATAAAAATTTAAGATGACCTGGATAGTTGTAAAATATAAAAAAAACAAACTTAATCAATTCAAAAATGATTTAAAAATTAAAATTGGAAATAATATTAAATTTTATTTTCCAAAGATTAAATACATATTTCCAAAAAAAAATAAAAAAATATCTAAGGAATTAAATTTATTAGATGATTACATGTTTGTAAGTCATGATAAATTTTCAGAGTTAAAAAACTTAAAACTCATAGAATACTGTAGAGGTCTAAAAATTATTTTGAAAAGTTTTATTACAAATCAAAATAAAATTTCTGATTTTATTAATAAATGTAAAAAGCATGAGGTAAACGGATCTATTAGTAATTCATTTATGCAAGATATAAATAAAAGTGAATTTGTTTTTTTAACCGGACCGTTTTATAAAAAGATATTCAAAATTATTAGTAGGAAAAATAATTATATTGAAGTTTCTATTAATAATTTTAAATTGAGAATTAAAAACGATAACTTAATTTTCAAGAATATATAGTTTTGTGATGAAAAATTACCCAATACGTATTATGGTAAAGTGCGGAGCTATGCCTTTACATTTCAAAGAATATTGGATTATTAAAAAATTCTTAGTAATCTCTAAATAACTAAATAAAATGAAAAAAATTCTTTATATTTATCCTGAACACTTAAATACCAAAAAATTTTTTAAAAAAATTAGTTTAGAGAATAAAAAAGGTAATTTTATTTTTGTAAATCAAAAAAACAAAAAAAAAATATTAAAAGAAATAGTAAGTTCTAACGCTTTAATAAATTGTCCCCGTGCTGTTTTTAAAGAGGTTTTTAAATTTGCTAAAAAATTGGAATGGGTTCATACTGGAGCTGCAGGTATAGAAGATTATTTATTTCCAGAATTTATTAGGTCAAGAGTTATATTCACAAATGGAAAAATTGCCCAGGGACCGGCAATGGCAGACCATGCCGTTGGACTTCTTTTGGGTTTTAGTAGAAATTTATTTTTAAATTCAAAGAACCGTAAACCAAAAGAGAGACCTATAGAGCTGTATAATAAAAATTGTGGAGTTATCGGCTTAGGAGGCACAGGTTTATTAATAGCTGAAAGACTAAAATCTTTTGGTATGAATGTTTATGCTTTTAATGAAGAAAACATTCCAATTAATTCATTTTTTCAAAAAATAGAACCAATAGAAAATATTATACCTTATTTGAAAAAAATGGACTCAATTATTTGTTGTGCACCTTATACAAAAAAAACTAAAAATTTCATAAATTTCAATTTTTTTAAAAAGATGAAAAAAAACAGTATATTTATAAATATATCTAGAGGAGGAATAGTTAAAACTAATGATTTACTAAAAGATAAAATTTATAAAAAGTTTAGAGGTATTGGACTAGATGTTACCAACCCAGAACCATTAAAAAAAAATCATAAGTTAAAAAAATTAGATAATGTGCTTCTAAGCAACCACGTGTCTGGTAATTCAGATTTAAATAGATCTAGGTCATTAACTATTTTAGAAACAAATATTAAAAGGTATCTGAAAATGGATAATTTAATTAATGAAGTTGACAAAATTAAAGGCTATTAGTGAATAACAACGACTTTAATAAATTTCCTTTAGTGCAGATAGCTGCAATAGACGAATATGAAAGAGGAAACTCCGAGACCTCTAAAAATTATCCCTCATTAGAACTAGTACGTTTAGAACAAGTTTTTTTTAAAAATAAACTTGGTCACATCCTCGAATATGGTTTTGGTAGCGGTTGTAATACAGAGCATCTATTAAAAAAAGGTTATAAAGTTACAGGGATTGATGTTTCAAAAAATGCAATTAAATTTTCTAAAAAAAGATTAAAAAAATACAATAAAAAAATAAAATTATTAAGGTTATTAAAAAATTCAAAAAAACTTCCATTTAAAAATGATAGTTTTGATTATATAATTGCAATGAGTGTCTTATCATTGTTGGGATCAAAGAAAAAAATTCAATATTTATTGTCAGAATTAAGTAGGGTGCTAAAACCAAGAGGAAAAATAATATTAGATATCAACTCAATAAACTCTGAATTTGGACAGAAAAAAATATCTAGAAACGTTTATCAAACTAAAATTATAAAAAATAATATATTTACTTATTGTTCTACAAGCCTCAAAGACTTTGAAGACCTAGTAAGTAAACATTTCCGAGTAATGGATAAAGGATATACTAAATTTAAAATTTTTAATAGAAAAATTGAAGAATTCATTATCTCAGCAATAAATTAAAATAATATTTTTGATGAAATATAATTTAACCTTAAAAAAAATTTGTTTATTAAACAGTTGTAATTATTGAGATTTTTCTTTAAGACTAAAAATATTTTAAATAAGAAATCAAATTTATAAAATTTTAAAAACCAATTAAATAAAATGATAAACAAAAATAAAAGTAAAAAGAAGGTATATATTGGAATGTCTGCAGATATAGTCCACGAGGGACACATAAATATTTTAAATATTGGGTCAAAACTAGGAAAAGTTACAGTTGGCTTACTTACAGATTCTGCAATAGCGTCTTACAAAAAAATTCCTATATTAAATTATAAAAAAAGAGAGAGTATTTTGAAACATTTGAAAATGGTTAAGAATGTTATTCCTCAACACACTCTTGATTATACTGAAAACCTAGAAAAATTTAAACCAGACTATGTTGTTCACGGAGACGATTGGAAAAATGGAGTTCAAAAGAACATTAGAAATAAAGTTATTAAATGTTTAAAAAAATGGGGAGGAAAATTAATTGAGCCCGCATACACAAAAAATATCTCATCCTCATCTATTAAAGAAAGAATAAAAGAAATTAATTACGGTTCAAATAGAGTTTCTATTCTAAAAAGACTTTTAGGATCTAACGAAATAGTAAGAGTTTTAGAATGCCATAATCCGATTGGGGGAATGGTAGTTGAAAATACAAAAATTACTAAAGGAAAAAAAATTCTAGAATTTGATGCCATGTGGTCATCAAGTTTAACAGACTCTTTTAGCAGAGGTAAGCCAGATAACCAATCAGTAGATTATTCTACTAGAATATCAGGATTAAACGAAATAATGGAAGTAACATCAAAACCAATAATATTTGATGCAGACAACGGTGGAAGAATTGAACATTTAAAATACTTAATACATTCATTATCAAGATCGGGCGTTTCAGCCGCTATAATAGAGGACAAAATAGGACTTAAGAAAAATTCACTTTTTAAAGATCAGTCTGATACTAAACAAGATAGTATTAAAAACTTTTGTAAAAAAATAAGAGTTGCATGTAAATCTAGAGTGAATAAAGATTTCTTAGTAATAGCAAGAGTGGAAAGTTTTATTTGTAATAAAGGAACTAAAGACGCACTAAATAGGGCAATAGCGTATTCAAAAGCGGGTGCAGATGCTATTTTAATACACAGTAAAATTGAAACCCCCTCCGAAATATTTGAATTTTCAAAAAAATTTAAAAAAAGTAATTTTTTTAAACCTTTAATAGCAGTTCCGTCGAGCTATTCAAAAGTATACGAAAAGGATTTGATTAAAAATAATTTTAAAGTAGTAATTTACGCTAACCACCTCTTAAGATCAGTTTATCCGGCAATGATAGATACTGCAAAAACTATACTTAAGCATCAGAGAGCAAAAGAAACTGAAAACAAGATTACACCAATTAAAAAGATTATATCAATTATAAATTAATAAATTAAAAGTGATTGAAACAAAAAAATTAATATCTTTTTTTAAAACACAAAATATAAACTTTTACACTGGAGTGCCTGATAGTGTATTGAAAGAATTTTGTATAATTATTGATAAATTACCAGAAAAAAATCATATTAGAGCTGTCAACGAAGGTAGCGCCGTGGCAATCGCAGCAGGATACTCAATGAGTAAAAAAGAAATTCCTTGTGTATATTTACAAAATTCAGGATTAGGAAATTCTATAAATCCTTTAACTTCAGTTACACATAAAAAGATTTATTCTATACCAATGCTTTTGCTGATAGGATGGAGAGGCTCTCCAAAATCAAAAGATGAGCCACAACATATCATTAAAGGAAAAATTACACCAAAACTTCTAAAGATTTTAAATATTAAATTTACAATTCTAAAATCAGAAAAAGATTTTATAAACTTAAAAAAATTATTAAATTATAGCAAATTAAAAAATGAACCTGTGGCATGTTTAGTTAGCAAAGGTGTATTGCTAAATAGGAGTAAAAATAATTTAAAATTTAAGAAAGATGTTTTAGTAAATAGATCAAAAGCAATAAAAATTTTAAAAGAAAAAATAAAAAAAAAAACTTATCTAATTTCTACAACCGGCTATACCTCAAGGGAGCTTTTTGAAATAAATAATTTTACTTTTAACGATAAAATTAAAACATTTTATAATGTAGGAGGAATGGGTCACGCAAGTTCTATAGCTCTTGGAGTATCATTAAATAAAAAAAATGAAGTTATTTGTTTGGATGGTGATGGTTCAATATTGATGCATTTAGGTTCTGTTAATACAATTGGTAAATATGCTAAAAAAAATTTTAAACATATTTTATTTAATAATTTTTGCCATCAATCAGTAGGGTCGCAAAAAACAAATTCAGATAAAATTGATTTTGAAAAATTATCTAAAAGTTTGAATTACCAGAAATTTTATAGAGCAAAATCACTTATTGAATATAAAAAAAAAATTTCATCTTTTTTAAATTCTAAAGGACCCTCTTTCTTCGAGGTTTTATGCAGCAATGAAAAAATGGCCGATTTAGGAAGGCCTTCAAATTTTAATTTACTTAAAAAATTATTTATCAAATGAAAAATTTAATTTTTAAAAAAGATATAAACAATTTTTTAAATATTATTAAAAAAGATAAATATAATAAAATACTTATAATATCAGGTAAAAATAGTTTTTTTAAATCAGGAGCAAATATCAAATTTAAAAAATGTTTTATTAATAAAAAAGTAGATTTTTTTTTTAAAAATGAAAAATTTCCTGAATTTGTAGAACTAAAGAGAATTATTTCCCATATCAAGAAAAATCAACCTAATTTAATTTTAGCAATAGGCGGTGGTTGTGTAATGGATTATGCTAAGCTTGCCAATGCTTTAACATATTCTGATAATTTAAAAAAAGATATTTTAAAAAATAGTGTGCAATTAAAAAAATTTACTACTCTTTTTGCTGTTCCAACTACAGCTGGTTCGGGAGCAGAGGTCACTCCGCAATCCGTAATTTATATTAATAAAATTAAATACTCTGTTGCTGGAAAAGAAATACTACCTGATGAATTTTTCCTATTTCCTGATTTAGTTATAAAATCACCTAAATTAGTAAAATCCTCTTCAGGTTTTGATGCCATTGCCCAAGCAGTGGAGTCAATGTTTTCGCCTAATTCAAATAAACAAAGTTTTAATTATTCAAAAAAATCTTTAGATCTATCTTTAAAAAATATTATTAATTCTTATAAAAACCCTTCTATTACCAACACATTTGAGATGAGTTTAGCTGCTTGTTATTCGGGTAAAGCTATTTCAATTACTAAAACGTCTGTACCTCACGCACTTTCGTATCCCTTTACCTCATATTTCGGAATAAATCATGGTCATGCAGTTTCTTTAACTTTTAATGAATTTTTAAAATTTAATTATATTCATTCGGAAAAATCAAAAAAAAAAAACCAATTATCAAATATTTACAAGATATTGTTTAGTCTTACAAAATCTAGTTCTATAATAGAATTAGATAATTTTTTTAAAAGAATAAAATATGAAATTCGACTTGAAAATAATTTTAAAAAACTAAAAATTGATATAAAAAAGGATTTTAATAAAATAGTATCTGGCGTAAGCTCAGAAAGACTTTCTAACGCTCCTATAAAAATTTCAAAAAAAGACATCAAGAATTTTTTGCTTAGAAATTATGTCTAAAATTAAACTTAAAAAAAATAAAGGAATTGTCTTTTGGATAACAGGCTTATCTGGATCGGGAAAAACATCAATTTCTAAAAAAATTTTACCGTTCATTAAAGAGAGATTCGGACCAACACTTGCATTTAGCGGAGACGAGCTTAGAAAGATACTAAATTTTAAGAAATATGATAGGAAAGACAGATTGCAAATTGGATATATTTATTCTTCTCTTTGTCAAAACGTTTCAAATAAACAAATAAATGTAGTTATTGATGTTGTAGGTTTATTTGATCAAATACGTGAAAATAATAGAAAAAAAATTAAAAACTACTGTGAAATCTATATCAAAAGTTCCGTAAGTAAAATAATTGAAAATGGAAAAAAAAAAATTTATTTCAATAAAAGAAATAAAATTTGGGGTGTTAATATTAACCCAGAATTTCCTAAAAAAAGTCATATTGTCATCAATAACGATTTTGACAGGCCTATATCAATGCTCACAAAAGAGTTGAAAAATAAAATTCTTAACATTATTAAATAATTTTTTTGAAAATATTGCTCTTAGTTGCTGGTAGTAGATCTGGATCAGATTTTTTTCAAAGTCTGCTAGATGGCCATGATGAGATTTGTCAATTTCCCGGTTTAATTCATTATGATAATAATTTTAAAAAATTATTTCTTATAGATAATTTAAAAAAATTAGCAATAAATTTTACAACTCAATATCCCCATTTTTTTAATTCCAAAAAAGCAACTTTAGAAAGACATAATAAACTTGGAAAAAATAAAAATGAGTTTTATATAGTTAATAAAAAAAAATTCATTAAAGAATTTATTAAATTAATGAAAAAAAATAAAAAAAATAGTTTCGGTATTTTAAAATGTTTACATCTTGCTTTTTCATTAGCAAGTAAAGAAAAAATAAATAATAAAAAAATTATCTTAATTAATATTCACCTAGTAAATTATGCATCTGAATTCGTTAATGATTTCGAAGATTATCATATTGAGATACTTCATACTATTAGAAATCCATTGTCAGCTATCAGTTCACCAGTTAAAAATTGGTTAAAATATAAAAAAGGAAAAAACTTTGGACCAGTCGCCTTTTTTTTTCATTTCAACTTAGTTTTGCAAGGAATAAATGATCTTTGTAATTTAAAGAAAAAAATAAGAATAATACAATTAGAAAAAGTGCATAAAAAAAATAAGGTTGTTATGAAAGATTTTTGTAAGATCTATAAGATAAAATTTAACTCAAATTTATCTAAGTCAACTTTTCAAAAAAAACTTTGGTGGGGTGATGAAATAAGTAAAAAATATTTGAACGGGGTAAATAAAAATTACAAGATTTCTATTGAGAAAAAATTATTTTTTGAAAGAGATTTAAACTATTTTAATTACATTTTTAAAAATATTATTAAATTTTATGGATATAAATTATATTTAAAAAAAGATAAATTCAAATGGTATTATTTCCTCCCACTGAAAATTGAAATTTTGATACTTTTGAACTCATTAAAATTAAAGAATTTAAAGTATGTAATATTTTCCCCAATCTTCTATTTTTTACGTATTTATAAAACTTTGACCTTTAATAAAAATTTTAAAAAGTTTCCCAATTCTATTGGATAGTAAAAAATTTAATGAAAAAAATTACCAAAGTATTTGAAATTTTAAACAAAAAACAAAAAGTCTCTGTAATTATATTATTGAGCTTAATGATATTAACTATGCTTTTTGAGGTATTTACTTTAAGTGCTTTATTAACTTTTTTAAATTCTTCGACACTTCAGGAAGAAACTATTCTTTATAAATATTTAAAAAACTTTTTAAATACATTTTTTTCAAGTAATACAATTATCCTCTCTTCTATGATATTGTTATTTTTTTTAGTATTTATTTTTGTAATTAAAAATATAATTACTATAATTGTTTATTATAAAGAAAGTAAATTTGTAAATGATTTAAGAGAAGGGTTATCAAAAAAAATACTTTTAAACTATTTAAGTTTACCTTACGCATACTATTTTAACGCAAAGTCTTCAGAAATAGTAAAAAATATTACATTAGAAGTAGATCATTTTACTATATCTGTTTTTTCAATTTTAAGAATTTTTTTAGAGGCAACTATATTTGTTGGAATTCTTATTTATTTATTATTTTTAAATTTTGAGATAACATCATTGATTTTAATATTATTTCTAATTTTTTCTATTATATTTTATTCTTTAAACAGGAAAGCACTTGTTCGATATGGAAATAAAAGACCACATATAATAAGAAAAAGATTACAACTCATTCAAGAAATCTTCAGAAATATTAAAATGATGAAACTCAGAGAAAAAAATCATCTTATTGATGAATTTATGCTTTCGAACAGTGAAATAGCTAAAAATGCTTTTAAAACAACATTTTTAAACACTATACCTAAACCTATTTTTGAACTTTTTGTGATCGCTGTTTTTTGTTTATTTGCTTACAACTTTTTTTCTACAGAAAAAATAGCCATAAATCTTTTACCCCAAATAGGTATATATGTTGTAGCAGTTTATAAAATAATGCCATCAATGGTTAAAATAATAACTAGCATGCAAACACTAGAGTATAACGTCCAAGGAGTTGACTCAATTTATAATAATATTTTAAAAGGAGCGGCTATTAAAGAAAAATCTTTAAAAGAAAATGATTTAATAACTAAAGATATTTTTAATTTTAAAAGTACAATTAATATTGAAAATTTATCATTTAAATTTCACTCAAATAGATCTGATTATGTTTTAAATAATATAAATTTATCTATACCTAAAAATTCCCACATTGGAATAATTGGTAAAACAGGTGAAGGTAAAAGTACTTTGACTGACTTGATAATGGGTCTGTTAGATCCTTCAGAGGGTAAAATATTAGTTGATGATTTTAATATTGAAAATAATATTTCTAAGTGGAAAGAAATGATAGGATATGTTCCTCAAGAAACTTATTTACACGACACAACTTTAAGAGAAAACATTGCTTTTGGAGTAGACAAAAATTTAATTGATGATAGTAAAGTGGAAAAAGCATCAAAATTAGCAAGTCTTTCTAATTTTATAAAAACACTTGATAATGGTTTTGAAACAGAAGTTGGAGAAAACGGAATTAAGTTGTCTGGAGGGCAAAAACAGAGAATTTCTATTGCTAGAGCATTATATAAAGACCCTGAGTTAATAATATTTGATGAAGCAACTAGTTCTCTAGATCCAATTACTGAAAGAGAAATTATAAATGCAATAAATAGTTTAAAAAATGAAATAACATTAATTTCTATATCTCATAAACTTTCTACAATGTTGTATTGTGATCAGATATATGAAATAAAAAAGGGAACTCTTATAAAAAAAAATGTTTAAAAATAAAACTATTTTAATAACTGGTGGCACAGGTTCATTCGGTCAGACATGCTCTAAATTTTTGCTTGAGAAGTATAAGCCAAAAAAATTAATTATCTTTTCTAGAGATGAAAACAAACAATATCTTATGGATCAAAAGTTTAAAAAATATGATAGTATAAGATTTTTTATTGGAGATGTCCGAGATCCCGAAAGAGTAAATATAGCGATGCGAGATGTTGATTATGTAATTCACGCAGCAGCCTTAAAGCATGTTCCAATAGCAGAATATAATCCTATTGAGTGTATAAAAACAAATATTTATGGTGCAGAAAATATAATTAATGCAGCTATAAATTGTAAGGTTAAAAAAGTTATTGCACTATCTACTGATAAAGCCACAAATCCAATTAATTTATACGGAGCAAGCAAACTAGCAGCCGAAAAATTATTTTCTGCTGCTAATTCTCTTTCTGGGAGACAAAACACTAGCTTTAGTGTTGTAAGATATGGAAATGTAATAAACTCAAGAGGATCTGTAATTCCTCTTTTTAAAAAAATGATTACGGAAAAAGTAAAATTTTTACCAATTACTCATTTTGATATGACAAGATTTTTTTTATCACTAGAAGACTCAGTTAAATTTGTTCTTAATTGTTTTTCTATAATGCATAAAGGCGAAGTTTTTGTACCAAAAATGAGCTCACTAAAAATTAGTGATCTTGCTAAAGTTCTTAGCCCTAAAGCTAAGTTAAAGCTAATAGGTATTAGACCAGGAGAAAAAATTGATGAAGTATTATGCTCAAAAGAGGAAAATCACTATTTGTTGGAGTTTAAAGATTTTTATGTAATTTTCAGAGATAAACAACAAATGTTAAAATATAATAAAAAGTTCAAAAACAAAGGTAAAAGAGTTCCTAAGTCGTTTTATTACTCATCCCTTAATAATTCAGATTTATTAAAAATTAATAAAATTAGAACAAAATTTAAAAATTTTCTTTAAAAAATAATCGTGAAAAACCTAGTAATTTCAAACGATATCGACCTTTGGTCGAAGGATGAGGAAAATATTCTTTTAGGAGATTGGTGCGAGCTGGGTCTAGAGAAATTTAAAAGCTCATATAAAATTTCAATCAACAAGAATCATTGGAATGACTTAAAAAAAGTCGAAAAGGACTTATTTCAAATTCAAAGTACTATCTGGGAAGAATTAGTAACGTTTATTTCAAATGAACTAAATAATTATCACAAAACAAATTATAAAAAAGATTATTGGGAAATAATCATTGGCGCCTGGCTTACGACCTACTTAGTCTGTTTATTTGATAGATATGAAACGATTAGAATTATCATTGCTAAATATAATTTAAACAATTTACAATCAAGAGTATTCAATTATAAAGATATAGATTTTATTCCTGAGCAAACAATAGACTTTACAAGTAATTTAAGCTTTACAAATTCCTGGTCACATTGGATCAATTATAACTTGATTAAATTTTTTCAAATTCGATATAAAGAAATAGATCACGATAAAAATAAGGTAGATCCATTGCGAAAAAAAGTAAATCAAATGAGCTCAAGGAATAATTTATTACCAAATATTTTTGGTTTTTTTAATAGAGTAATAAATTATTTTTTTAATCCCAAATTATTTATTCATGCAACCTACATGCCAGCAATTTTAAAAATGAAACTCCTTTTTTTTTCTAAAGGTTTTCCAATTATTCCTATAAAATATATTTATGAAAAAACTAAATTTAAGTTTGATGATAGTTTCAGAAAAAGAAAAATTAAAACGAAAAATGATTCATTTATTGAATTTGCAAAGTCAATGGTTTTTAAGAATATTCCTAAAAGTTTTTTAGAAGATTTTTTAATAAATAGAAAAAAAGTTAATAAATTTGGATGGCCAAATAACCCAACTAATGTTTTCACATCTATCGGGCAATATTACAATGAATATTTCAAAATTTATGTTGCTGAAAAAAAATTATTAAACTGTAAATTATTGATCTCCCAACATGGCGGATCATACGGTACAGCAAAATTTTCAGTAGGTGAGTTTTTTGAAAAAAAAATTTGTAACAAGTTCTTATCATGGGGATGGTCTGATAGTCCTAAAGTAATTCCTTTACATTATTTAAATTACAACTCAAAAAAAAAATATAAAAAAATTTATAATCCCAAAGGGATTATTATTTCGGCATCAAATACTTTTAATATTCCAAATAGAATGGATTCCATTCCAAGAGATTTAATTAGTACAAAAAAATATTATAAAAATATATCTCAATTTATTAATAATTTAGACGATAAAATACAAAAAGAGAGCAATATAAAATATTTAGATGATGGTAGAACTCCGAGTATTAAAGAATTCTTAAATCAAAATGTTAATTTTCTTAAGTCAGAAAAACCTGTTATAGAACAATCAATTAATTATAAATTGGTAATTGAAACTTTAAATTCAACTGGGTTTTTGGAAAACATGTATTTTAACATTCCTTCAATACTAATACTGGATGAAAGTTATTGTCCAATTAGAAAAGAAGCTATAAAATTTTTTGATCAACTTAAAAATAATAAAATTGTATTTAACAATCCCACATTAGCGGCAAAACATATTAACAATAATTATCAAAATATAAATCTATGGTGGAAAAATATAGATTTACAAAATACGAGATTAAACTTCTGCAAAGAGTTTGTTAATTCTCCAGACAAAAATTATTTATCTATTAAAAATCTTTTAAATTAAATATGTGCGGAATATCTGGAATTTATAGTTTATCTAAAAGGCCTATTAAAAATCTTAAATCAAGACTAAAATTGATGACAGATCTTCTTCATCATAGAGGTCCAGATCAAAAAGGAATTTATATTTCAAAAAATGAAACATTTGGTTTAAGCAATAATAGACTATCAATTGTTTCACCTGATGAAAAAATTATTTTACCTTTTACTAAAGACAAAAAAAATTATTTAAGTTTTAATGGTGAAATTTATAATTATTTAGAAATTAAGAAAAAACTCAAGAAACTTAATGTAAAGTTTATTGGAAAAACGGATACCGAGGTACTTTACGAATTTCTAAAGAATTATGGTTCAGCCAATTTTAAAAAACTAAATGGTATGTGGTCTTTTGCATATTATAACTCATCAAATCATGAATTAATTTTAAGTAGAGATTTGATGGGTGAAAGGCATTTATTTTATACAGTACAAAAAGATGAATTAATTTTTTCATCTGAGGTAAATCCTATTTTGGCAATTATGGATAAAACAAAAATTGACTTAGACTTTAACTCAATAATTTCATCATGGAAGTATAACAGCTGCAAGCCAGGAAAAACGCTGATTAATAAAATAAAAAGATTAACAGCAGGTTCAAACTTAAAGATAAAAAACAAAAAAGTAACTAAATTAGAACATTCAAAGTTTGAAATTAAAAAATGGAGACAATTCTTTCAAAAGAAACCTAGTGAAAATCAAGTATTTAAAAAATTTGAAAAATTATTTAGAAGCGAAGTAAAGCTGAGAATTCCAAGAGATGTTGGTTTTTTTTCAACTTTAAGCGGTGGTATTGATAGCACTATTCTTGCGATGTTTTTGTCGAAAGAAAAAAAATTTAATGCAGTATTCGGTGTTTCAAATGATGAAGAGAAAAAAATTGGTAAATTTTCTCAGTTAGATTTGTCCAAATTAGTTGCTAAAAATTTTAAAATCAAACATCATCTTGTTTATCTTAATAAGAGTAATGCTGTAATAAAAAACTTAAAATTTTTTTCTTTTAATTCTTTTGACGGGTGTATTGACCCAATAAATTCTAATTTTTCAATTCTCGCTGAGTATATTAAAAACAAAAAGTCTAAAGTTGCTTTTGTTGCAGATGGACCAGATGAGCTACTCGGTGGATATGATGTAGATATCGAAGCTAATAGAATGGATGACTATTTAAAAAATAAATCATTAAAGAGACTTTCTATAAAAGAAAAACAAAATATATTAAGTAAATTCAATATTAAAAAAAATAAAGAGTTTGAATTTAGTTTTAAACCTTTTTATTCTAGAATAAATCATGCTGTTTGCCCAAATAGTTTTCTTAAAAAAATAATAAAAGGCTATAATTTTAATTCGGTTCGTTCATATGGATCATTGTGCTCTAAATATAAAAATTTAGAAAAAAAAATGGATTTTTCTCAATTAAGAGCTTTAACTTATGCTACTAGAACATTACCTGACATGTTTAATTTAAGAATTGATAAAGCTTTTATGAAGAATACTGTTGAAGTAAGACTACCTTTTCAAGCTGTTAAAGTTGTAGAATTTTTTTTGGCAATGCCAAAAACGTACAGATTTGACAAAAAGGGTATAGATGGAAAATTTTTCCTAAGGAGGTACTTACAGAAGAGAGCACCAAAAAAAATATCTCAATATATTTCTAATAGACCTAAGCTTGGAATGGGAGATTATTTGTGGTTAAATAAAGATATCTACAATAAAATCAAATTTGAAAAGTCTATTAAAAAAACAAATATTTTTAAAAAATTTAAATTTAAAAAAAATACAAAAAATATATTATTAGACAAAAATACCCATAGCGGAAATAAGTGGGCAGCTTACAATTATATAAAAATGAATGAAAAATTATATGATTATTGGAAAAAATAAAATATCAAATAATTCAAAAGTATTTATAATTGCTGAGGTCGGAATTAATCACGGTGGAAGATTTAAAGATTGTATAAAGCTTATTAAAAAAGCTAAAGAGTCCGGAGCTGATGCAGTAAAACTTCAATTAATTGATGCTGATTCCAGTTATCAAAAAAATACTCAGTCCTTTAAAGAATTTTCTAACGCTGTTTTGAGTGAAGTCGATTTGTTAAAAATAAAAAAATATGCAGAAAGACTAAAGATTACTTTATTTGCAACACCTGGAGACTTTAAAAGTTTAAATCTTGTTTCAAAACTTAATTTTAAAGCAATTAAAATTTCGTCTGGTTTATTGACCAATATTCCTTTGATAAAATCAGCTGCAAAATTAAATTTGCCAATAATTTTATCAACAGGAATGGCATATAAAAATGAAATTACTCAGGCAATTAAAACGGTAAAAAAAATAAGTAATAAAGGAGTAGCAGTACTTAAATGTACTTCAGTATATCCTGCTCAGGACAGCATATTAAACCTGAATTCAATTTTAGAATATAAAAAAAGATTTAAAATCCCAGTGGGCTACTCAGATCATTCTCTTGGTATTGAAGCATGTTTAGCAGCAGTGAGTCTTGGAGCAAAGATTATAGAAAAACATTTTACTATTAACAAAAAAAGAAAAGGAGCAGATCATCACCTATCGCTCGAGCCAAAAGAATTTAAAAAAATGGTAAAAATAATTAGAAAAATAGAGGTAATGCTTGGATACTCAAAAATTTATCCCACAACAAAAGAAATAAGCGCTAGAACAAAATATCACAGATACTTAGTTGCTAATGGAGATATTTCAGCTGGCAAAAAAATTTCCATCAGAAATATTGCTATCAAAAGGTTATCAAAATTTAAAAAGGGTTCATTACAACCAATTTTTACTGAAATATTAGTTGGTAAAGTAGCAAAAAAAAATATTTTAAATGATCAAAAATTAACTTTAGGTCTTTTTAAATAGATATAAATGAAATATTTCAATATATTAGTAACTTGTGCAGGAGGTGACTTATATCCCTTTTTAATAAATTTCCTTAAAAAAAAATCAAATCATAAAGACCTAAGGGTAATAGCCATTGATAATAAGCCTAATGCTATTGGTAAATACTTTTCAGATTTTTTTGAAGTAGTTCCTAAAGGAAACTCTAGAAATTATATTAAAAAAATAAAAACAATAGTTAATAAATATAAAGTTAATCTTGTAATTCCTGGCTCAGATGAAGAGGCTATCAATTTAGCAAAAAATAGAGCAGTCATAGAGGGTAAAAATACTCAATTAGCTTGTATCGATTTTAAAAACTTAAAAATATTGTCTAGTAAGTCTGAAACTTATAAAACTTTAGAGGAAAATGGATTTAAATTACCGAATTGGCAGTCAGCTCAGAACCAAAAACAATTTATAAAATTTTTATCGACTTATATTAATAAAAAAAGGAGTTTTATCATTAAACCTGCCTCAACTAGAGGTGGAAGAGATGTAAGTGTGATTAAATTTAATAAGAGAACATTAAAAATAATTAAAAAATCTAAAAAAAAATATTTAAATAATTTACAAAAAAAATACTTTAAAAAATATCCAATCTTTCTTTCTGATCTACTTTATGAACCTATATTTGACTTAGACCTTTTAGCTTGGAAGGGTAAGCTGATTAGAGGGGTGGTTAGAAGACGTGTAAATCCAGCAGATCCAAACGATGGACATATTATCGAAAAAAATAACGAAATATTAAATCAAGGAAAAAAAATTGTAAAAATTTTTAATTTATCTTGGTTATACGATTGTGACTTTATGTTAGATAAAAAAGGAAACCCGGTAATTATTGAAATTAATCCTAGAGCAAGCGGTAGTTCTTCAGTAAGTATTGCGGCTGGAGTACCTTTATACGATGATTTAATATCTTTAGCCAAAAAAAATAAACTTTTTAATTATAAAATTCCCTACGGGACAAAAATAATTGCTTATAAATCTTTAAAAAAAATATCTAATTAAATGAGAATATTGTTTAGAGTGGATTCTTCAAATAAGATTGGGGCAGGTCATATAAATAGATGCATATATATAGCAAAAGAGCTTAGAAATTTAAAAAAGGCTAAGGTCATTTTTTTTTGTAAAAAACTTAAAGGTAATTTTAATTATCTGATTAAAAAAAATAATTTTGATATAATAATTTTTCCTGAAAAAAAAGGAGATACTTCAAAAGACATAAGGTCTAGCCATTTCAAAAGATGGAGAAATGATATACAAAAAGATGAGATTAGTTTTATAAAAAAAAAGTTGAAAAAAAAAGTCTCATTTATTTTTGTGGATCATTATGGGCTCGATTTTGTTTGGGAAAAAGGTGTCAAAGATTTAACCAATAAAGTTGTAGTTATAGATGATATTGGTGATAAAAAACATTTCTGTAATTATTACATAAATTTTCATAATTATTTTCCCAAAAAAAAATTAAAAATGAAGTTAATAAATAAAAACACAAAAATCTTAAATAATTATAAGTATTCTTTAGTAAGTAAAAAAATAAAATTAAGAATTAAAAAAAATAAAAGAAAAAATGTTTTTATTTATTTCGGATCAACAGATAAAAAAAATTTAACATACAAATTGATTCAATGCTTAAAAAATAAGCCTTTTGAAAAATTTAAATTTAAAGTTTTAATTGGAGTAAATAATAACAATTACAATAAAATTCATAATTTAACCAAAAATTGTAATAATATTTTGATTTTCAAAAAACAAATTAAAAACTTTTATAACTACTTTAAAAAAATTGATAATACTATCACAGCAGGAGGAGTGACAATGTACGAAATAATTTTATCTGGATTTAGGCCACTTGTAATTGCGCAAAATAAATTTCAAGAAAATTCAACTAATGATTTGACAAAAAAACAAATAATAAAAAAGATAAGTCTTAAAAAAAATAAAGTAAATGAAATTTTATCTGCTTTAAATACTAATAAAAATTTTTATGAACACAGAGTGTTAGCCAATAGACTTTTTAAATTTAAAAATGGTGCAAAAAATATTATAAATCATTTAAAAATCTAATAATAAATATTTTATTATATGTTAAAAAAATCTTCTTCAAAATATTTTATTAATAAAAAACTTGGAAAAAATTTTAAACTCAGTAATTTAAAAAAATGAATATTTTTCCCTATAGCAGACAAAAAATTTCATCAGAAGATATAAAAACTGTATCACGAGTGTTAAGATCTGATTTTATTACTCAAGGTCCTGAGGTAAAAAAATTTGAAAAAAAAATATGTCAAACAGTTAAGTCAAAATACTCTGTGGCAGTGAATAGTGCTACCAGTGCTCTTCATATTGCATGTATGGCCTTAGATTTCAAAAAAAATGATACACTTTGGACCGTACCCAATACATTTGTTGCGTCTGCCAATTGCGCTCTTCATCTTGGAGGAAAAGTTGATTTCGTAGATATCAATTACCAAACAGGCAACATTGACGTTGACCTTTTGGAGCAAAAATTAATAAAATCAAAAAGAAATAAAAAATTACCAAAAATTCTGATCCCGGTTCATTTTGCCGGTTTACCTACCGAGCAAGACAGAATTTGGAAGTTAGCAAAAAAATTTAATTTTAAAATAATTGAAGATGCATCTCATTCTCTTGGGTCAAGATACAAAGGGAATATTACTGGAAATTGTAAATGGTCTGACATAACTGTTTTTAGCCTTCACCCTGTTAAAATAATTACAACTGGAGAAGGCGGTATAGCAACTACCAATGATGAAAAGGTATACAAAAAATTACAAATGTTTAAAAATCATGGGATTACAAAAGAAAAAAGTCAATTCATATTTAAAAAAAATAAATATAATGACTGGTATTATGAGCAGCAATACTTGGGCTTAAATTTTAGAATGAATGAGATTTCTGCAGCATTAGGACTAAGCCAATTAAAAAAACTAAAAAATTTTGTTAAAGAAAGAAATAAAATTGCTGATTATTACAAAAAAAATCTAGACCGTAAATATATTTTATTACCAAATTTTTCCAAGGAATTTTACTCTTCATTTCATTTATTTGTAATAAAAATTAAACATGAAAAATATAAATTTCTTCGAAGAAAGCTTTTTAATTTATTGAGAAAAAAAAATTATTTTGTCCAGGTACATTATATACCGGTTCATTTACAACCCTTTTATAGAAAAAATTTTAAATTTGAAAAAAAAGCACTAGATAATTCTGTAAAACACTCTGAAAGTTCAATTTCTTTACCGATATACCCTGGATTAAAAAAAAAAATTTTATTTAATATAGTAAAAATAATAAAAAATTTTGTAAGTGAAGAGTGTAAATAATTTACTTATTTATAAATGAAAATTAATAAAAAGCTTGTCTTAGGTACAGCGAATTTTTCACATTCCTATGGAATTTTTGGAAGCAAGGTACCTCAAAATAAAATTAAAGATATTTTAAATTTTTCCAAAAAGAAAAAAATTGAATATTTAGAAATAGCAAAAGATTATAATAACTCCCAATATTTTTTGGCAGAATTTAGTAAGAATTTTAAAATTTACAACAAAATCGATCTAACTCCAGCATTTTTAAGAACAATTTCAGAAAGCAATTTAATTAGATATTTAAAAATCGATAAAGATAATAATAATATTTCCTACGGAGTAACTTTAAGAAAACCTAATATTTTATTTAAAAAAGGTGGTAAAAGATTCTTTCAAATATTAAACAAATTTAGACTTAAGGGCAAAATTAAAAAAATTGGAATATCAATTTATAACACAAAGAACTTAAAAAAGATTATCAAAAATTTTAAAATAGATTATATTCAACTTCCTTTGAATATTGTTAACAAAGAAGTATTTATTTCTTCTAAAAAGATAATAAAAAAAAGGAAAATCGAAATACATGCGAGATCAATATTTCTTCAAGGATTACTTTTAAAAAACAAAAATAATTTACCTAAAAGTATTATTAAATTAAAAGATGATTGGTCTGTTATGGATGAGACGCTCAATAAAATCAAAGCATCAAGGTTTTTAGCTTGTATTAACTTCGTATTAAATCTTAAAATTGACAAGATTGTAATTGGTATTAATGATATTAAACAACTTAATGAAATTTTAAAATTTAAAAGAATTTCCAAAAAAATTCCTTTTTTTTCAATTAAAAACAAAAATTTAATAGATCCTAGAAACTGGATTTAATTAAAAAAATGAAAATTTTAAAAGTTAACTATTATAATCTCATCTTTAATTATGTTAAAAATCTCAATAATTACATATTTTTCAAGCATATTGACAATTAACCATCAACTGCTAAAAAAAACTAATGGAGTTTGAATTCATTGGAAACGCGTGCGGAATCTTTCATTGGACAAAAGAAGAAAAGTTCTTTGTTTTTTGCACTTCTAATTAATGAAAAAAAAAATTCTAGTAATCTCTGCTCACCCAGATGATGACGCTTTAGGATGTGGTGGAACTATAGCAAAATTTTCTGAAGAAAAATCAGATGTTTTCGTAGTTTATTTCACAGATGGAGTATCAGCAAGATCAAATAACAAGAATATTAAAAAAGAAATTTTAGGAAGACGAAAAAACTCAATCCAAGCAGCAAAAATTTTAGGAATTAAAAAATGTTTTTTTTTTTCTTATCCTGATAACAAATTAGATAAAACGCCTCTCTTAGAAATCACAAAAAAAATTGAAAAAGTAATTAAACAAATAAAACCTGAAACTGTTATAACTCACTCTGAGCACGATCTTAATATTGATCATCAAATTATTAATAGAGCAGTTATTACAGCAACTCGACCTAAGCCAGAGTCAAAAGTTAAAAAAATATTATTATTTGAAACCTTATCAAGCAGTGAATGGAAATTTTCTAACAAAAAAAATTTTTTTAATCCGAACTACTTTGTAGATATATCTAAAACTATAAATAAAAAAGTTTCAGCTTTAAAATGTTATAAAAAAGAGATTATGAAGTGGCCACATCCAAGATCCATAAAAGGTGTTAGAAACTTGGCGATGTACAGAGGGCAGACCGTAGGACTTAAATACGTAGAGGCATTTTATTTATTAAGACAAACCGCTTAAAATACTATCTATAATGAAAACAGCTGCAATTGTTCAAGCTAGGTTAGGTTCAACAAGACTTCCTAGAAAAGTTTTAAAAAGAATTAATGGAAAAACATTAATTGAAATAATTTATTCTAGATTATGTAAAACTAAGTTAGTCGACAAAATTATCTTTTCCATCCCGAATACTAAAGAAAATAATGAGTTAGAAGCATTTTTAAAGAAGAAAAAATATTTGTACTTTAGAGGAGATGAAAATGACGTTTTATCAAGATATTATCAAACAGCAAAAAAATTTAAAATAGATAATATTGTAAGAATTACTGGAGATTGCCCCTTAGTTGATTATAAGACAGTTGATGAGTTTATAAAAGTTTTCTTAAAAGAAAAAAAAGATTACGTATCAAATTGCAACCCTTGGACTTATCCTGATGGACTAGATACTGAAGTTTTTAGTTTTAAGCTTCTTTCACATGCTCAAAGAAAGGCTAAAAAGCATCAAAGATTAAACGGTGGAGTTTTAATATCTTTTCTTAAAGAAAATAAAAATTTTGATATTTCAAATATTAATTGCCCTATTCAAAATATCTCAAAATATAGGTTAACAGTCGACGAAGAAGCTGATTTTATTTTGATAAAAAAAATATATGATAAATTTTATCCAAATATTTTTTTTGGATTGAATGATATTGTTAAAATGATCAAAAAAAATAAAAAACTTTTAGCAATAAATTCAAAAATTGAGCAAAATACTGGATCTAACATTAATAGATCACAAAAAATCTGGAAAAGGGCAAATGCTATTATATTAGGTGGAAATAGTCTTTTATCTAAAAATCCAGAAATGTTTTTACCGAATAAGTGGCCAACCTATTTTTCAAAAGCTAAAGGTATCAAGGTGTGGGATTTAAATAAAAAACTTTATTACGATATGTCCTTAATGGGTGTAGGAACAAATATTCTAGGGTATGCCAATAAAGAAGTAGATGAAGCTGTTAAAAAAAATATTATAAATGGAAATATGTCCACACTAAATTGTTATGAGGAAGTATTATTGGCAGAGAAGCTCATCGACATGCATCCTTGGGCAAACAAAGTTAAATTTGCTAGGACTGGTGGTGAAGCAAATTCTTTAGCTATAAGAATTGCTAGAGCTGCAGTTGGAAAAGATAAAGTGGCTTTTTGTGGCTATCATGGATGGCATGACTGGTACTTGTCAGCTAATTTAATACAAAAAGGATCCTTAGATAGTCATTTAATACCTGGCCTTGATCCTTTTGGAGTTCCTAAAAAATTAAAAAATACTTCATTTGGATTTAAGTATGGAGATATTAATGAATTAAAAAAAATAACTAACAATCATAAAATTGGAGTAATTAAAATGGAGGTTCAAAGAACTACCATGCCAAATATTAAATTTCTTAAACAAGTTAGAGATTTAGCTACAAAAAGAAATATTGTTTTAATTTTTGATGAATGCACATCAGGCTTTAGACAATCATTTGGAGGATTACATAAGTCAATTAATGTTATTCCAGACATGGCTATATTTGGTAAGGCATTAGGAAATGGCTATGCAATCACAGCAGTTTTAGGAAAAAATGAAGTAATGGAAAAGGCTAAAAAATCATTTATGAGCAGTACTTTTTGGACTGAGAGAATAGGACCAACTGCTGCTCTAAAAACACTAGAAATAATGGAGAGAGACTCATCTTGGTTAAGAATAACAAATTTAGGAAATAAACTTATTTCAATTTGGAAAAAAATATCAAACAGACATAATGTAAAAATTCAGATTAATGGCTTACCTGCTTTAGCTAAGTTTAGTTTTTTAGGTCAAAAATCGCTAGAATATAAAACTTATCTTACTCAAGAAATGTTAAAAAAAGGTTTTCTTGCTGCAAACGGTGTTTATATGAGCACCGCTCATAACGAAAAAATTTTAAAAAAATATGAAAACTTATTAGATGAAATATTTCATATGATTTCAAAATGTCAAAAAGGAAATGAGGAAATAGAAAAAATTTTGCTTAGCCCAGTTTCTAGAATACCTTTTTCTAGATTAAATTAAAGTTATTTATGAAAGTTTTTATTTTAGCAGGCGGACTGGGATCAAGAATTTCCGAGTATACAAAAACAATTCCTAAACCCATGATTAAAGTTGGAAAAAAACCAATTTTACAACATATAATGAACATTTATCTCAAATGGGGTTATAATGATTTTTATATAGCCACAGGATATAAAAGTATCGTAATTAAAAAATTTTTTAAAAAATTTAAAAGAAATAATTCAAAATTTGAACATATCTTAGATGGAAAACCTTGTACTATTACTCTATTAGATACTGGTGTTAAAACAATGACTGGAGGAAGATTAAAATTTATGAAAAATTATTTGAGCAAAGATGAGAATTTTATGTTTACTTACGGAGATGGAATTTCAAGTATAAATTTAAAAAAATTAGAAAATTTTCATATAAAAAAAGGAAAACTTATAACAGTAACAGCAGTGAGGCCACCAGCCAGATTTGGAGAAATAATAATTAAGAGAGATTTAGTGAGCTCTTTTCAAGAAAAGCCGCAAGTAAAAAACGGATGGATTAATGGAGGCTTTTTTATAGCCAATAGAAATTTTTTAAATTTGATAAAAAAAGGATCAACAATATTAGAAAAAGAGCCATTAGAAAAAGCCTCAAGAAAAAAACAACTCAAAGCATTTAAGCATTTTGGATTTTGGAAATGTATGGATACAAAAAGAGATAAAGACGAATTGAATCAATTAATTAGAAAAGGTTTTTTTAAAAAGAAGCTAGGCATATGATCTTTTGATAAATTTGATTAAATTAACAATTTTTTTTTAATGAAAAAAAATAAAAAAATCTTAATCGTGGGGGGTACCGGGTTTATCGGATTTCATTTAGCAAAAAAATGTTTGAAGAGAGGTTGGGATACGCACAGCCTCTCATCTAATAAGCCAATAAAAAAAAGATTTTTAAAAAACGTAAAATATTTAATTTGTGATATTTCAAAAAAAAGAATTTTAAAAAATAAATTGAAAGATAAATATAACTATGTAGTAAATTTAGGTGGTTATGTTGATCATTCAAATATAAAAAAAACTTATAAAAGTCATTTTTTAGGTTGCAAAAATTTAAGTGAAATATTTATAAAAGATCAAATTAGCTCATTTATTCAAATTGGAAGTAGCAGTGAATACGGAAGAAATAAATCTCCTCAAAATGAGAAACTTAATTGTAAACCAACATCTATTTATGGGCGATCAAAATTACTTGCTACTAAACACTTAATGAGTCTGTATCATAAAAAAAGATTCCCCTGCACAGTTTTACGTCTTTATCAAGTCTACGGTCCATTTCAGGATTATAACAGATTCATATCATTTGTTATTAAGTCTTGTATTAAAAATGATAATTTTCCTTGTTCTCACGGAAATCAATTTAGAGACTTTATATACGTGAGCGATGTTGTTGATGCGATAATTAAAACTTTAATTAAAAAAGAAAGTAATGGCAAGATCATAAATATAGGCTCAGGAAAAATTAAAAAGATTAAAAATGTAATTGAAATTATAAAAAAACTCGTTAAAGGTGGAAATCCGAAGTATGGAGTTATAAAGCTTAGAAAAGATGAAATGGTTAATATTTCTCCAAATTTAAAATTGTCAAAGAATATTTTAAATTGGAAACCTAAAATGAGTTTTAAAAAAGGTCTTAATAATACTATCAAATATATTAAAAAAGATTTGAATATATAAATTAAAAATTATCACAATTGATATGAGTTTACCCATTGAATTTAAACCAAAAAAAAATTTTTCTCTTATTCGATTTGGTAGAGATAATGATGGCGGTTACCTTATTGGATTTAATACCATTAAAAACGCAAAGAGTTTGATATCATTCGGAATTTTAGATGATTGTTCATTCGAAAATGATTTTAAAAAAAAGAACCCAGTCGAGATTTTTTGCTTTGACCATACAGATTACAAATCATATTGGATTAGAAGAATATATAATGATATAGGAGCATCAATTTACAATTTTAATTTTTCTTTTTTTAAAACAATACAGAGATACTTTGAGTTTAAAAGATTTTTTAAAAAAAAAGAAAATTTCCTTTACAAAAAACATTTAATTAAAGGAAGTTTAAAAGAAATAATAGAAAGCACAAAAATAATTAAAAAACCTTTTTTGATTAAAATCGATATAGAAGGAAGTGAATATAGACTATTAAATGAAATACTTTTATATCAAAATTTTTTGACTGGGATTATTATCGAATTTCATGATGTAGATTTAAATCAAGAAAAAATTTCAAAATTCATCAAAAATTTAAATTTAGAACTTACACACATTCATCCAAATAATTTTGGTTTAAAAGATGAAAATGGAGATCCAAAAGTGATTGAAATGACTTTTGAAAAAAACCCATTAATCAAAGAAGGGTATAATCAATTACCTAATGATCTTGATCAACCGTGTGATTTAAAAAATCAAGAAATAAAATTAAATTTTTTAGATTAACATTATAAATCTCAATCTTGCTATGAGAAGAAAAACTATAACCATAATTTTTGAAAATTTATTATATGGTGGCACAACCTCTCATCTAATAAATTTTATAAATAGTAAAGCTTGTAAAAAATACTATTTTAAAATAATCACAAACAAAAATAATTCTGGAATAAAAAATATAAAAAAATCATGTAAATCTAATAAATTTGAAATTATAAATTTTAATTCATTAAATACCTTAGTATCAGAAATTTTCTTAGTAAAAGTTATTTTTTTTGTAACAAGACCATTGCTTTTTTTCTTCTCAATATTTCAAATGTTTTTTATTTTAAAAAAAATAAACTCCGATGTAACATTAATTAATTGTGGAGGTTATGGAGATTTCAGAAGTGAAATGGCAAGCGCAATTGCTTTAAAATTACTTAAAAGAAAAAATTTATATTTATTAATTCATCACTGTTATTCAAAACCTATACTTTGGAGTAGTGTTATAAATTTAGTAAATAATTATATTTCAAAAATTTTTGAAATGATATTTTTTGTTTCTAAAGCTACTAAAGATTCGATAAAAAAAAATACCTCGTTAATTGATAAAAACTCAAAGTATAAAATTATCTATAATGGAGTTACTGTGAGACCATTTAGTTTAAAAGAAATAAAAAAATTAAAAGTAAAAAAAGGTATTTTTAAAATAGGTATGCTTTCAAGAATCGAAGATTACAAAGGTCAATTAAACATGATCTATTCTTTTTCAAAATTATCAGATAAAGAAAAAGAAAAATTTAAAGTTTTTTTTATTGGAAATGGAAATCCTATTTTTTTAAAAAAAATTAATAATGTGATTAGCCTAAACAATCTTACTAAGTATTTTCAAATTATAAATTATCTAAGAATTGACAGCTATACCATTTTGAATAATTTTGATATAACTGTATCATTAACAAAAGATTTTGAAGGATTTGGTTATTCTATCGCCGAGTCATTATTTGTTAAGACACCAGTTATCTCGACTAATGTTGGTGGAACTAAAGAACTTTTAAACGATAAAGTTGCTAGTATAGTAAAACCTAATGACAATACAGGTGTTGTCAAAAGTCTTAGAGATTTCTTATTAAGAAAAAATAAATGGAAAAATAAAGCGAAACACGGAAGGAAAAGGATTATAAAATATTTTAATTCGGAAAAAATGAGTGTTGAGTTTTTAAGAAACTTTAGACTAGTAAAATGATTTTAAGAAACAAATATCGAAATAAAAAAATAATTATTACTGGACATACTGGATTTAAGGGTTCATGGTTGAGTGCATGGCTAATTCTTTTAGGAGCAAAAGTTATAGGAATTTCTGACAAGTTTGCAACTTATCCTTCTCACTTTAAATCCTTAAAAATAAGAAAAAAAATAAAACATTATTCACAAGATATAAGAAATCTTAAAGTGATTAAAAAAATTTTTATAAAACATAAACCAGATTATGTTTTTCATTTAGCTGCTCAACCATTAGTAAAAACTTCCTATATTGACCCAATAAAGACTTTTGAAACTAATATGTTAGGAACATTAAATATTCTTGAGTCTTTAAAGTTCTTAAATAATAAGTGTACAGCTGTTATTATTACAAGTGATAAAGTTTATAAAAACCTTGAAATCAAAAAAGGATATAAAGAAACAGATAAGTTAGGTGGCTATGATCCTTATAGCGCCTCAAAAGCAAGCGCAGAATTAATTATACAATCGTATATAAGATCATATTTTTTTAAAAAAAAGAATATTCTCATAGGTATAGCTAGAGCTGGAAATGTAATTGGAGGAGGAGATTGGTCTGAAGATAGATTAATTCCTGATTGTGTAAAATCATGGTCTAAAAATAAAATTGTTTTATTAAGAAATCCTCAATCGACTCGACCATGGCAACACGTCCTAGAGTCATTGTGGGGTTATTTGTTACTATCTCTAAAATTAGAAAAAAATAAAAAACTTCACGGAGAAGCATTTAATTTTGGTCCAGACAATAAATCAAGTTACGATGTTTATTCAGTTGTAAAACTAATGGGGTATTTTTGGAAAAATGTTAGAATGAAAAAATTAAAAAGGAAAAAAGGTAATCTCTATGAGTCCAGCTTATTAAAATTGAATTCAAATAAAGCAAAAAAATTGTTAAATTGGAAAACTATACTTACATTTAATGAAACAATAAAATTAGTAGCTGATTGGTATAAAAATTTTTATAATAAAAAAGATCCATCATTTATAACTTTTTCTCAGATAAAATTATTTATGAGTTTTTTAAAACAAAGAAATCGAAAGATCCATTAATGTTAAAATCGTATTTACGAATTAAAAAAAGATTCTAATTCTGAGGACATTTAAAGAATACTTTGTTACAATTTTTAGTCTTTGGGCGTGTAGTTCAGTGGTAGAACGCTACGTTGACATCGTAGAGGTCATAAGTTCAATTCTTATCACGCCCACCAAACAAAACTTTTGCCTTGATTTCTAGCGAGAGGGTTCTTGACTGATTGCTACTTTATTAACCTTGAAAATTGCCATTTTATAGCAGTTTACATTAATTAATAAAAATATTATAAAACTCTGCCTGGTAATTATTGCGAAGGGGTTACACCCGATCCCATTCCGAACTCGGAAGTTAAGTCCTTCAGCGCCGATGGTACTTTGTCTTAAGAT
>MDTD01127624.1_pt1 | contig 29481 bp, 28 predicted proteins | sample 811221 | NCBI WGS metagenome assembly MDTD01 (sample SAMN05326646, study PRJNA326480) | marine metagenome | isolation source: seawater | place: Pacific Ocean: South West | collected 2011 | reverse complement strand
TTTGTAGAAATATGGAATCTGGTTTTCATGGAATTTAATAGAGATTCAAGTGGAGATTTAAAACCATTACCTAACAAATGTGTTGATACCGGAATGGGGTTAGAAAGAGTCTGCTCTGTATTACAAAATGTAGGCTCTAATTTCGAAATAGATTTATTTAAATCTTTTAAAGATGGCATCAGGGATTTATTTCACAATCCAAATGAACAATCTCTTAATGTCATAGCAGATCACCTTAGGGCTTCATTCTTTTTGCTCTCTGAACAAATACATCCATCAAATGAAGGAAGAGGTTATGTTTTAAGAAGATTAATAAGAAGAGCGATTAGACATGGCTATAAAATGGGAAAAGAAACTCCATTTTTATATGAACTATTGGAAAATCTTAAGAGCTTATTAAAAAGAGATTTTCCAAAAGAATTCAAAGATCATAAATCAATAAAAGAGATCTTAATGGAAGAGGAAGAATTATTCTTCAAGACATTGTCCTCAGGAATTAAGATTTTTGAGGATAATCTTCCTAAGAAAGAATCAGGAAAGATGAGTGGCGAAATTGCTTTTAAATTACATGATACTTATGGATTTCCAATTGATTTAACAATTGCTATGGCTTCTGAAAGGGGAATAGAAGTTGATGAGGAAATTTTCAAAAATTTAATGAAGAAACAAAAAGAAGGATCTAAAAAAAGTTCGATGTTCAGCGTAAAAGATATAGTTATAAATCCAAGCATGAATTCTGAATTTGTGGGCTATGAAAAAAATAAGGTAAATGGAGATTGTGTAGCTCTATTTGATCAAGAAGGCAATGAAGCAAAAACACTTAGTGATTCGGGATATGCCTTCTTTAGTAAAACACCATTCTATGCAGAATCAGGTGGACAAGTTGGAGATCAAGGTTCAATTTCAAATGACAATTTAGAAATCTTCGTTTCAGACTGTAAAAAAGTTGGTAATTTCAATATGCATAAAGTAGAGATTGAGAAAGGAGAAATTAATGTAGGCGACAAAGTTTCACTTTCAATTAATGAAGAGAGAAGAAAAAAAATTGTTAACAACCATTCAGCAACACACCTTCTGCATTCTGCACTTAGAGAAATTTTAGGAGATGGAGTTCGACAGAAAGGATCATTGGTTAATGATGAAAAACTTAGATTTGATTTTTCTCATGGAAAAAAACTCACATCTGAGCAGATTGAGCAAGTTGAGGATCTTGTTAATATCCGAATAGAAGATGCAATTGACACCAAAATAGAAGTGAAATCTTTTGATGATGCTATAAAAGATGGTGCTCTTGCCTTCTTTGGAGATAAATACGGAGATAAAGTTAGAGTATTAACTATTGGAGGTAATTTTTCAGTAGAATTATGTGGAGGAACTCATGTAAAGAATACATCTGAGATTGAAGGGTTTATCATATCTCATGAGACATCAGTGTCGGCAGGTGTAAGAAGGGTTGAAGCTATGACAGGTTCGAATTTAGTTAAAAAATCAAAAGAAGCAATTCAAACTTTAAAAGAATTATCAGAGATTCTTAACGTTCCACCTGAAGATCTAGTAGGAAGAGTATCAGAAGTCATAAAGGAGAATAAAACTTTAAAATCAAGAAAGAAAACAGAGAAAAGTTTAAGTGCAGAGATAATACATGAAGCTAAATTAGATTTTACGAAAGGGAAAGGCCTAGCCATTTTTTATGAAAATGCTTCTGTAGAAATGTTGAGAAGATTCTCAGACAAGGCTAAGAATCAAGATGAAATCTTTTCTATTTTTATAACAGATGATGGAGAAAAAGTCTCTTATATAGTTACATCAAAACCTGATAGCAATTTTAGTTCTAAAGATTTAATTGAATTAGTGAATGCTTCATTTGATGGCAGTGGTGGTGGTCGAAATGATTTTGCTCAAGGTGGAAGCCAAGACAATTCAAATATTTCAGAAAAATTTGAAAATTTGAAATTTAAACTGGAAAATTTAACTTAAATGAAAGTTCTTATTCAGAATTTTTTCTTATTGCTATTAATTAGTTCATGTTCTTCATTATTTGAACGTGACACAGATAGAGATTTTCAAGTTGAAACTAATGCAGGGATAATTATTGGAATTGATGAAGGAGATCATTACTCTTTTAAAGGCATTCCCTATGCTAAACCTCCTATCGGAGATCTAAGATGGAAGGCTCCTAAAGATTTACCTAGAAGCAATGAAACAATATATGCAATCAAATATAAAAATTCATGCGTTCAGCCTGGCAGTGGAAACTTAACTTTTACTCTTAACAGAGACATATATAGCGGTGACGAAGATTGTCTTTATTTAAATATATTCGTGCCTAATAATGAGGTAGCTTTCGAAAAAAACAATTTTCCTGTTATGTTCTGGGTTCATGGTGGTGCCAATATTTATGGTTCAGGTAGCGATTACGATTTTTCAAAATTAGCAACGTCGCAAGAGGTAATAATCGTAACTACAAACTATCGATTGGGAATATTTGGTTGGTTTACTTCAAAACATTTAAGAGAAACAGCAGATGGACTAGACCAGTCATCAAATTTTGGACAATTAGATATCATAAAATCTCTAGAGTGGGTTAAATCAAATATTAAATTTTTTGGTGGAGATCCATCAAATGTAACAGTTTTTGGTGAATCAGCTGGTGGACATAACATCCTTACTTTATTAAGTTCATCATTAAGCAAAGGTTTGTTTCAAAAAGCTATATCACAGTCAGGCTATATAGAGTCCTATTCTATGGAATTTGCGGAGAAAGGATCACCTTTTTCATCAGAGGAATTTTTTGAAGAGGATATTAAATTTTTAATTGAATCAGAAGAAATAGCTAAGAAACTAAGAAGTATATCGGTAGAAGAAATCACTAAAAGAGTAATAAAGATTTCTCAAGAAAACGATTGGGCAGAAATACCAAAAACGACTAGAGATGGCATACTGGTTCCAAAGAAAGGCATTTATAGTGGTTTAAGAAATGTTGACCCTGATTTGGTTGTAGTTGCAGGAACAAATAGAGACGAACTTAACTATTATTTTATTCAATCTGATTATTTTTATGACACAACACTCGAATTAAGAAGATCTCTCAAAAGAAGTGAAGAAAACCTTAAGAGTTGGATCAAATATCGAAGTGAAATATGGAGATTTAGAGGTGCTGAAGAGCCATTAAGAGCCATGAGTAAAAATAATAAGAATCTTTACTCATATCGTTTTGATTGGGACGAAGAGTTGAATAGTGATTTATTTGGCAACTACCAACTTTATTTAGGAGCTCCACATGGCATGGATATACCATTCATAAGCGGAGATTTTGATATGGGGCCTATAAGTTTTTACCTTAAACCAATTATCTTTCCTGCAAAATCAGAGAAAGGAAGATTAGCTTTGAGTGAGTTAATGATGAAATATTGGGCGAATATTGCTAAATATGGAGACCCCAACGTATTCATTAATGGACCAAAATGGGAAAAGTTTTCTTCGGATAAACAACAATTTTTTGTTCTTGATAATCCAATAGATAATGAATTGAGTATGATAGAAGAACCTGTTGATATTGATATTCTTCTTACAAAGGTTGAATATGATTCATCGCTTGAAATTGCAGAAAGGTGTATCATAGGCTGGATAGCAGCTAATGAAAGAAATGAATTAAAACAAGCCAATAGTTTAGATGAAATAGCCGATCCACCATATAAATTCTGTTCTAATTTCGAAAACTATGACCTTATTAGATTATTCAATAAGGTAGATGGACGGGACTAATTCTTAAATAGTTTGTATTATTTACTCTCCGGAGAGGTGGCTGAGTGGTCGAAAGCGGCACCCTGCTAAGGTGTTATACGGGCAACTGTATCGAGGGTTCGAATCCCTCTCTCTCCGCCAATCTTAAATTATGTTTATGCTAGTATGAAACTTATGTCAGGAATACTACAGTTTCTATTCTTATTTTCTATTCTATTTTTGGCTTCATGTAAAAGTATCAATCAGATAGAGGCTCGTGGTGAAATGATTCAGGGGCAATCAGCTGGATATGTTTTGATACCAATTAACAACGATTTAGATTCTGGATATTTGATTACTCAAGATGAGCAAAGATTCTTAGTGTATGGATTACCTTATGTTGATAAGAATACTGAAATTAATTTTTTTGATAGAACTATATTAGTTAATTACAAAAATTATGGTGAATCAAGAATTAAAATTGACAATGAATCTCTTGTTAACCCTAGTATTGAAGATCGTGAAAGAGCTTCTGCTGAATATTTAAAGATAAGAGATATTATAAAAAATAATTCAGCCCAATTTGATCAAGATTTTGATTTTATTACTCCAATAGATTCAGTAATTACTAGTCCTTTTGGAAAAAGAAGATTCATAAATGATATTCCGAGATCTCCTCATATGGGTTTGGACATAAGAGGAGCTGTTGGCACTCCAATAGTTGCACCAAAAAGAGGAAGAGTAGTTTTAGCTGAGAATCATTTTTACAGTGGTAATATAGTAATACTCGATCATGGGGGAGGCCTATTTACTTCTTTTAGTCATTTAAATAGTTTTTCAGTAAAAGTGGGTGATATTATCAATCAAGGTCAGGAGTTTTCTTACGTAGGTTCAACTGGTAGGGTTACTGGACCTCATTTACATTGGGTTGTCTATCTAAATGGTAATAGGATAAATCCTGAATCTTTAGTTGATCTAGCAAATGCATATTAAATTTGATCTAATTATTTGGTAAATAAATGTATCTAATGTCTTTTTTTTATACTGTTTATGTAGTAATTTTAAATGTATGGACCCTTTCTTAGCCTTGCTGGATAATCTAGTTTTTTGGCAATTTGCACTTGTGGCTTTACTATTAATTGTTATCAGTGCATCAATTGGAGATTCTGATTTTTTACCTTGGCTTGCTTTAGCAGTAATAATTACAGGCATATCTGACCTACTCGGTGTTGGGCCTATAGGCCAAATCCTAATATTCGTCCTTGCAACATTATTTTTAGTTTTCTATGCCAGAAAAAGCCTTTTTTATAATGATAAAGGTAAGTTAATTGCTGAAAATATAAATCAAATGATAGGAAGGGAGATAAGAATAACGAAAGTTAATGAAAACGAAGCAGATAAGGGTTCTGGAACACCTGGCGGTGGAAAAAGTTATTCAGTAAGACATTTAGAAGGCAAAAAAATTGCGATCGGCAATAGATACACTTGCGATCAAGTTGAAGGAATAACACTAATTATTAAGGAGAAATAAATATGTATGAAACAGCAGTATGGGTTTTCTTTGCGGTAGTAGTTCTTTACGTTGTAATTAAAGGATTCACCGTTGTAGATGAAGCAACTATTAAAATAGTTGAAAGATTAGGTAAATATAATAGAGTTTTAACACCAGGCGTAAATTTCTTATTACCCTTTATAGAATCTATAAAAAAACCATATATTAATACATTTGACACAGTCGATGGGCAAACAGAAATGCGTGCACTAGTTCATCGTGGCGCAATACCAACTTTCGAGATAATGCTAGATCCACCTGAGATTGATGCTATTTCTAGAGATAATGCGGTTATTTATCCTGATTCTATTTTGTATTTTAGGATTATAGATCCAGTGAAAGCTGTTTATGAAATTGAAGATTTGGGCATGGCTTTATATAAACTTCTAGAAACTACTTTGAGGCAGAGCATTGGTACGATGGATTCGGATGAAATAATTAAAGGCCGAGAAAAAATAGGTGCTTCAGTCAAATCAGCTTTAGAGGAAGCCTCTGCAGCATGGGGGACACAAATAACTAGAGTAGAAATAGAAGAAATAAGATTTAACAAAGAAGTAACTCAAGCATTGTCTGATCAAAGAGCTGCTGAGCTAAAAGGTAGGGCCCAAGTAATAGAAGCGGAAAGAGAGAAAGAGGCAGTAATACTAGCAGCCGAAGCTAAATACGAAGAAGAAAGACTTGCCGCTGAAGCCGATTTCCTTGCTGAATCAAGAGGCTTGGAAGGGCAAGCAAAGGGTGCAGCAGCTATAGCAAAAGCTTTAGAAAAAGCACCAGATGCTTATGTTGCTTTGCAAGCCTTAGAAGCTCAAAGAGATGTGGCTGATGCAATAGGAAAATCAAAAAACTCACTTATTATCCCTCAAGAAACCGCTGGCCTTGCAGGAGCAATTAAATCTATAGAGAAAATTTTAGATTTAAATGTGAAAAAAAAGAAATAGGAGCAAAATAATTGGCTGGAAGTAGAGAGTTTAGACAAAGTTCATTTAGAAACAGGGAAGAAAAAAGCTCAGGGATGGGCTTTATGGTTTGGTTTTTTATAATCATTGCAATTGGCCTAATTGTTGTTGGATATTTATTTAGAGATCAATTATTTGAAACTGAGAAAAATACAAATGATTCATCAGCAAATATAAATGAAAATTTAACAAGAAATTATGACGAGCTTTTGATAGAGAAATATGAACTAGAGCAAACACTAGTTGAGCTTAATGAGGAGCTAGAAGCAGCAAAAAATTTATCTAATGATAATAAGGAGCTCCAATATCAAATTGATGATTTAAGATTTGTAAATAGACAACTTGAAATTAATAATATCGGATTTGAGGCTGAAAATTCTGTTCTTAAAGAAGAGATTGATGATTTGATTTCTAAGAATAAGGAATTAGAAAGCCAGAATAAGAGATTGCAGATAGAATCTAGAAATCAAGATACGGACAATGATCCTAGTGGTTTAGATGGAAAAGTACTACCCTTAGCTGTATCAGTTTTGAATGAGCTTGAAAAAGAAATTAATAAATCATCAAATGAAGAACCATCTCAAGTGCCACAAAATTCATTTCAATCTCTTGCTTCAGAACCAAAAATGACGGATAGGCAATCCCCCAAATATCCATCTAGAGCAATTCAAAGAGGACTGGAGGGAAAAGTAACTCTTACATTTGATATAGATACTAATGGTAAGCCAAGAAATATAGAAGTTTCATCTGGCGCTAATTCTATTCTCAATAATGAAGCTATAAGAGCTCTTGAAAGATCGAGTTTTAGACCAGCTTTAGATAGTGATGGTAAACCTTATTACTATATCGGATTTTCCTATACCTATACTTTCAGACTTAATTAATTATTTTTTTTATGGCTGAAGGTAGGATTTAAACCACTCATCATTTTTCTTTTTATAACACTCTCTATAATTAAGCCTTGCATCATTAGCTTCCCAAAATTCAAAATAATTTGCTTTAATTTGATATCCACCCCAATTATCTGGCCTTAACTGCTGAATTTCACCAGATTCGATCTTTTGTTTAGCTACTTCATATTTTTGCTTCAATAAATCATAGGATTCGATTTCTTCAGATTGATTTGAGATCATGGCAGCAATATTTTTTCCTGCATCTCGACCAAAAAAATGTTCATCTGAAAATTTTTCCTCACATTTTGAAATCGTACCCTCTACTCGTACTTGTGTTTCTATTGAGGGCCACCAAAAATTTATACAAATATTTTTATTAACTTCAAAATTATTCGCCTTTACGCTTTTGTAACTACTAAAAAAAATAAGACTTTCTTCAAAAAAATATTTGAAGTTTACGAATCTAGAATGTGGCTTATTATTATCATCAACAGAACTAATGCAGCCAGCTTCAGCAAATTTTTTATCATGTTCTTCTGCTTTCAAATAGTACTCTTGAAAATTTAAAAACGGGCTTATTTGAGGTAAATTTTTAAATTCCATTATTTTAAAAATCTAATTTGTATTGCATCGGCAAATATATCTGAGAAGACGCCTGAAATAACAATTAATTTATTATTTTTTCTAAACTTATATGCGTTTTTTAATAATGTAAAAGCATTTTTGATTGTTTTTTCATGATCCTTACTAAAATTTAGAAAAATATTTTCTATGGACGAAGAAATTGAAAGTTTATTTTGAGTAGCTCTATTATTTGTAAACGCAAAAACTGGAACCCTTGGCCTAGCACTAGATATCAATTCAGCAGTGAATCCGCTTCTAGTTAGAACAACTATGGCATTAGCTTCTATTTTTTTTGCTAGTTTTACTGATGTTGCTGCAAGGGTATGCCAATCACTTTCATGCTTTAAATTACTTTCAAAATGGAGTGTTTCAGACCTTTCAGCATTTAAAGAAATATCCCTCAAGTATTGAACACGCTTTATTGGATGATTTCCAATACTAGTTTCAGCAGATAGCATTAATGCATCTGCACCTTCATAAACAGCATTTGTAACATCTGATACTTCAGCTCTTGTTGGGTGAGGTTTTTTTATCATTGATTCAAGTAATTGTGTGGCAACAATTGATTTTTTCCCTAGTTCAGATGCAATTTTAACCATATTTCTTTGTACGTAAGGAAGATTTGTCATATCAGTTTCAATTCCTAGATCACCCCTAGCTATCATGAGTCCATCACTGTTTTTGGTTATTTCTCTAATATTTTTTACACCTTCCTGATCTTCTACTTTTGCAAAAATTTCAGGGATAGATTTACTTTTTCTTATGAACCTCTTTAATTGTTTTAAGTCTTTTGCAGATCTGCAGAAAGATAAAGCAATGAAATCAACACCTGTCTTTAATGCTTCATTAAGATCTAGTTTATCTTTATCTGTTAGGGTTGGTAATTTAATTTTGGCACCAGGAAAATTTACATGCTTTTTTTCTGATATCTTTCCATCATCTAAGACGAGACATTTTATATGCTGTTTTGAAAGAGATAATATTTTGAGATCTATTTGACCATTATCTAAAGAAATCTTTCCTCCAGATTTAAGCCCTTTAATATGAGACAAATTATCAATTAAGATCTCTTTCTTTTTTCTTTGGCTTTTGGATACAAGATAGACTTCATCACCTTTTGCTAATTCAATATCTTTACCAAAGTTTGCTGTCCTAATTTCAGGTCCTTGAGTATCAATCATTACACCTATAGAAGATGTAATGCTTTTATTAATTTTTTTAATATCATTAACAATTTTTTTCATATCAGCTATCGATGTATGTGACATATTTATTCTTATGACATTCATTCCTTTCTCGTAAAGCTTTTTTATTAAAATGGCAGATCTAGATGCAGGACCGATTGTAGATATTATTTTTGTTCTTTTATGCATAAGATAGTTGTGGATTCTATTATAATCTGATTGTGAGCAAAAGTTTTTATAATCATATAAATCATGAAATTGACCAAATTTTAAGCGATGATTTATATAAAAATGAGAGGTTCATCAATTCTCCTCAACAAACTGAAGTTAAGCTTAAAGATGGCAAAGAGGTCATGAATTTTTGTGCGAATGACTATCTAGGTTTAGCGAACAATAAAGATATAAAAGATGCTGCTGCTAACTCAATTCATGAGGATGGATTTGGAATGGCATCGGTTAGGTTCATATGCGGTACTAACGATTTGCATAGAAAACTTGAGAAAAAACTTAGCTCTTTTTTGGGTTTTGAAGATTGCATACTTTATGTGGCTTGTTTTGACGCAAATGGTGGTCTTTTCGAACCTCTTTTTGGTCATGAAGATGCAATAATTAGTGATTCTCTTAATCATGCTTCGTTAATTGATGGTATACGGCTTTGTAAAGCAAAAAGATACAGATATAAACATAGCGACATGCAAGATCTAGAAAAATGCTTGAATCAAGCTGATGATGATTTAAACAATCATAAAGTCATCGTAACTGACGGTGTTTTCTCAATGGATGGAACATTTGCAAAATTAGATAAGATCGTAGAACTTGCCCAAAAATATGATGCATTAGTGATGCTTGATGATTGTCATGCTACCGGTTTTATTGGAGAAAATGGAAGGGGGACTGCAGAATATTTTGGTTTAGAGGGAAAAATAGATATTTTAAGCAGTACGTTAGGAAAAGCACTTGGAGGTGCATCCGGTGGTTTCATATGTGCAAAAGAAAATGTGATTAAACTTCTAAAACAAAAATCTAGACCATATTTATTTTCTAATGCTTTATCGCCATCAATAGTATCTGCATCAATAAAAGCATTGGATATAATCAAAGGTGAACCTAAAAGAAGAGAAAGGTTAAAACAAAATACTTCTTATTTTAGGAAAGAGATGAAATCTTTAGGCTTTGTGATAAAAGGTGATATGCATCCTATTACCCCTGTAATGCTCGGAGATGCCAAGATAGCACAGTCAATGTCTAAAATGCTTCTTGAAAATGGTTTATATGCTATCGGCTTTTTCTATCCTGTAGTACCTAAAGGAGAAGCAAGAATACGGTTGCAAATTACAAGCGAACATACAAAAAAACAACTTGATAAAGCGATTGAAATATTTGATAAAGTTGGAAAAGAATTAAAAGTAATATGAAAGCATTAGTCAAAGACAAAGCAGAAGTAGGATTAAAGTTAAAAGACGTTGATATCCCAAAAATAAAAGCTGATGAAGTTCTTATTAAAGTTAAAGCAACTGCTATATGCGGAACTGATATACATATTTGGAATTGGGATGTATGGGCTAGCAAAACAATTAAACCTCCAATGACGGTAGGTCATGAATTTATGGGAGAGATTGTAGAGATTGGCTCTAGCGTTAAGAACCTTAGTTTAGGAGATAGGGTTTCGGCTGAATCACACATAGTGGGGTCCACAAGTAGAAATGCTAGATCAGGAAAACTACATCTTGATCCAGACACGATAAATGTAGGGGTTAACAGAGATGGTGCATTTGCTGAATTCTTATGTATTCCTTCAAGAAATGTCATTAAATTGCCAGGTTCAGTAGATAATGAAATGGGGGCAATATTAGATCCTTATGGAAATGCTGTTCATGCTGCTTTATCTTTTGACTTAGTTGGAGAGGATGTGTTGATAACTGGTGCAGGACCTATAGGCATAATGTCGGCGGCCATTGCTCTACATGTTGGTGCCAGAAAAGTGCTTATAACTGATATAAACGACGAAAGATTGTCTTTGGCTAAAAGTGTATGTGATGTTGAGACAATGAATCCATCAGAAGAAAATCTCAAAGAAAAAATGAAACACATGGGTCTAAAGGAAGGTTTTGATATAGGACTGGAGATGTCTGGTTCAGAGTCTGCTTTAGATCAAATGATTGACTCTATGCTTATGGGAGGAAAAGTTGCTTTACTTGGACTTCCATCTGATTCAATAAATTTAGATCTACCAAAATTAATTTTTAAAGCTTTAACTTTAAAAGCTATATATGGTCGTGAAATGTTTGAAACCTGGTATAAGGGTTTGGCTCTAATTGAATCAGGACTGGATGTAACAAATGTAATTACACATTCATTTCATTTCACTGAATATGAAAAAGCATTTGAATTGCTTAATTCAGGTAAGGCAGGAAAAGTAGTACTTAATTGGGACTAGTTTGCCCAAGTCCAAAAATTAAGTCTTGAACTCTTCTGACACCAGGACATTTGTCCGGAGGAGTGAAAGGGCAATTGAGTTCTGATAATCCAAGTGATTTTGTATCTGGAAAATTTATATTAGGGTCGTCTTCTGGCAGTTGGCCTGGCTCGGTTTCAGTAGCAACCAAAGTTGTAATCCATTTAACCCAAGAATATGGCAACCATAATAAGTATCTCAAAAATCCAAATTCTATTTGATGACCCTTACTATAGTTATGAAAATATTTAGTAAATCTAACTGCTGCAATTTTTTCTTCAGGTATAAAAAACATAAACTGTCCATCTGTTACTTCAAGCCCAATTAAAGTTTTTTCATCGTTGAATTTCCTTACACTCCAATGCAAACCAAACCATTCTCCAATCCCTTCAGAAATTGGTTTTATTGATTGACTAACAAAGTATTCATCAATGATTTGTTTCTCATACAATTTTCCATTGTTCATGTATAGATGTGCAAATTTCAAGAAATCTTGCGGCATTAAGTCAATACCATAATAAGTCATGTCATTGCCTGCTGAATCACTCCATAAACCATATTTTTCAATACCTAAAGGATTTAATATTTCTTCAATCAAAACTTCGTGAGGTTCTTTCTTAAAAATATTCTTAAGAATAGGGCTTAAGAGCATAGTATTAACATTATTGTATTCATAAATTTGACCTTGAGGCATGACGGGGTCAACATTCATAGCAAATTTTAAATTGTCTACTGAAAAAAACATCTCTTCATTAAGGTATTCTGTAATTTCAAGTCCTGACCGCATAGCCAATAAGTTATATACAGTCAATTCTGATTTTGAATCTGATATTAATTCTGGAATAAATGAACTTATAGGCTTATTTAAATCTTCAAAAGAGATTAACCCCTTCTGTATAGCGACACCAAAAAGTGCGGCATAGAAAGTTTTTGATATTGACCAAGATGTTGCTAAGTCCTTACTTGTATAACCATCTCCATAATATTCATGCACAATTACGTTATTGTTCGAAATTAAAAAACCTTGTGTTGAATTATCGGATTCAATTAATTCAATAAATTGGTCAAGCACTTCATCATTAAGACTATCTTCTTTAGAGAAAATATTAAAAGAAATAATTAGTATTATAAAAGTTCTAACCATCACTTTTCTCTAGGTCAGCAATTCTCTCAACAATTTTTACATAATTTTCATAGAATTCTTTTGATTCACCATCTTCAGCTGTATAAGGTATGACTACATTCCCGCCATCTATATCAATTAAACCAATCCAAATCAGAAATCTAGAAAAATTAATAGCTCTTTTAACACTTCCTAAGAATCTTAAATAACCCAAAGGGCCCCAATCTTGAACATCACCTTCAATAGGTTTGTACTTTGTAATTCTTGTGAATATAACGTCTCTTTCTTTATCAATAAATACAAACTGACCAAATTTTCCACTTGTATTGTAAATTTTTGCATTATCATCATATTTTGAAATCCACCATTGTAAGCTATAGCCTCTAGTATCACTATGTGTCCATCCCATACTTGGTGTAGATCCCCAATATAGTTTTAAGGATTCATCAACATAATTTTTTGAAATCACCTGATCTCCATTCCAATTTCCATCTCTTGAAAATAAAAGACCAAACCTAGAGTAGTCTCTTGCTGACATATCTAAACAGCAATAGGTTAAGGTATTTCCTGCCTCATCCTCCCACGCAGTATAATTTTCTAAACCAATTTTACTGAATAATCTTTCTTCGATAAGTTGTTTGGCTGTTTTTCCTGTTGCACCTTTTAGAATTTCCCCCATAAGCATGGAGTTAACATTATTATATTGGAATACCTCTCCTGGTTTATTCTCCACGTCTACTTTATAGGCATAAGCTAAATGATCAGCTTCAAAAAACATCATCTCATGTTCATGACTAGGAAATTCTAAGCCGCTTGTCATATTAAGGATCTGCCTAATTGTTATGTTCTTTTTTTCGCCCTCATCATATTGAGGCACATATTTTGCTACTGGATCATCTAAACTATCAATTTCACCTTTATCTAGCGATATTCCTACTAATGCAGCATAAAAACTTTTAGCAGTAGACCAAGAAGTGCCAAAAGAATCTTTATTAAAACCTTCAGCATATTGTTCTCTAATTATGTAACCATCTTTAATTAAGACAGCACTCATTGTTGCATCATCAGAAAAAGTAAGCTCAAATAAATTATCTATTTTTGACTCATCTAAACCAACTTCATCATGATTTTTTGTTTCCCAATTATCATCAGGAAAATACGGATCAGCAAATATACAGCCACATAGTAAAAAAATTGAAAGTACTCTCATTAGTTCCCCTTTAAATCATTTCTCTTGATAAAATACTAAGGTAATTCCATGAATTTATACAGTCTTAAAAAAATATCTCATCAAATAGATGGAAAGCTTGTATTTACAGAAATTTCAGAAGTGATCAGTTCTGGCGAAATTATAGAAATAAGAGGTATAAATGGATCAGGAAAAACAACACTACTTAAAATAATTACAGGATTAATTACATGCAAAGGTATCGATTCAAACGATTATGTAGCAGATCAAATTTCTTATCTCGGACATAAAAATGGTTTTGTAGAAGAAATAACCTTAAGACAAAATTTTGAAATTCTTAATATACAAATTGAAAAAGGTCTTTTAAGTAGATTAGGTTTAAAAGAACTTAAGAACCAGAAATTTTTTAATCTCTCATATGGCGAAAAAAGAAAAGCAGCATTAATAAGAGTGATTAGTTCAGGAAAAAATATTTGGATAGTTGATGAACCTTTCGCAGGTCTTGATAACGAATCAATAGTGGAGCTAAAAGAGATCATGCTAAATCATATTGAGACGGGAGGTACTGTTATCTTAACAAATCATCAAGACAAAATTGATGTAAGCAAAAAGATTTTTTTAGGGAAAGAAAATGAATAGAGCTTTTTTAAGAGAATTAAAATTATTTTTTTTGATTCCAAAAAACATCTACTTGCCTATTTCTATTTTTGGGATCATCTATGTAATTTTCCTGGTGTTAGATTTAGATAATAGTCTAAATTATGCAAGTTCATTCATTGCATCATTTATAACAATATTTATTATTTCTGAAAATTCATTTAAAGATGATCATGTAAATGGCTATTTAGAGCAAAAATTTTGCGAAGGAGGATCATTAGATATAATTTTTTACTTATTAGCTAAGTGGATAATAAATCTATTTTTTGTATTTACTCCAATAGGATTGATTTCTTTATTCTTTCAAGGTGATGAGATATCTATAAGTCTTTTAGGCGTTTTTATTATCATGCTTAGTACTCTTTATTTCTTTTTCAATTTAGGAAGTGCCATATCTTTAAAAAGGAATAATTCACTCAATGCCTTATTGATTATTCCTCTTTTAATACCATTTATTATTTTGGTTAAAGGAATTTTTGTTGATGGAAAATTTGAGCCAAATTTTTGGTTCTTATTTGCATATTTTGTGTTTGCCTCTTCATTTATTTTTTATACGACCCTAGAAGTTTTAAAAATTCAGAGTAGATAATATGTATCAATTTGTAGCCAAATATTTAGTTCTTAATAAAGTTTTTAAGTTTTTTGAAAAAGTAACGCTACCTTCATTTATTATTGGATTAATTGGATTCTGTTTTGCTTCATATCTAGCTTTGTATGTTTTGCCTGCAGATGCCGAACAAAAAGAAATATATAGAATTCTGTTTGTTCATGTACCATCAGCCATATTATCTGAATTAATTTACATTTTTTTGGCTATTAATGGCTTTATATATCTGGTATGGAGAACAAAGATTTCTGCTATTTTTCTAAATGCTGCTATAAGCATAGGCCTAATATTCACTGCTTTAGTATTAACTACAGGATCAATTTGGGGCAAACCTACCTGGGGCACTTACTGGGTTTGGGATGCAAGGATAACCTCAACTTTCATTCTGCTGATTCAATACGTAGGTCTACTTGCTTTGAGGTCCTCATTTAGTTCTCATCAGACAGCAGATCAAATAGTTAGCATTATTGCAATTATTGGCGCTATTAATATTCCAATAATTAAATTTTCCGTTGATTGGTGGAATACTCTACATCAAAATGCAAGCATTACCACAAGTGGTAGTTCAATTGCTTCAGAAATGCTTTACGTGCTTCCGATTATGCTAATTGCTTTGTTATTTTTATCATTTGCTATTTTCGGAAGAAATATTCAGTTTGAAATTTTAAATAGAAGCAGCAATACAAGAATGATTAAAGAGGCTCTTAATGGATAACTTAAATACTGTGATTGGAACATATTTATTATCTATTTCAGTCATTTTAATCCTTTATGCTCTTTCATATGCCAGGTATTCAAAAAAATTAAAAGATTGCCAGGATGATTTAAATGATTAGAAAAAATAGATTAAATAAAATCTTTATTATCATTTCAATTTTGATTTCAGTAGCATTGATCACATATTCGATTTTAAGGGCTTTAGAAACAAATATTGATTTATATTTGACTCCCACTCAAATCAAATCGGGCGAATATAATCTAGATAGAAAATTTAAACTAGGCGGCATGGTAAAAAAAGATAGTTTGAAAGAATCTGAATCTTTAGAAATTGAATTTATAGTTACAGACTTCAATCATGAGATTAGAGTTCTTTATGAAGGAGTTACCCCAAATTTATTTAAAGAGGATAGTGGTGTTGTTGCAACAGGATATCTAGATAAAGAAAGAAAAATTTTTATTGCTAACGAAATCTTAGCTAAACATGATGAAAACTATATGCCGATAAAAATAGAGGTGGAAGATTAGCGCAGATTTATTTGGAAGTTCAATTCTTTGGTTTTCAGGATTTTTATGTGTTCTGATTTTTATTTTTTCTCTAAAGGGAAAATCACATTTTTTGGTGAAGAATTTAATTTATGCTAATTTTTGGGTTCTGCTTATCGGCTCTTTCTACCTGTCGTACCAATTTTTGAGTGATAACTTTTCATTTGTTTATGTTTGGCAAAATTCAAATATTTTGCTACCTATTTTTTATAAAATATCGGCTTTTTGGGCAGCGCATGAAGGCTCTTTCTTATTAATGATATTGCTCCTTGCTTTCTGTGGAGTGCTAAATAATATCTTTCTGAAAGAAAGTAGATATTTAGCACTCTCAAATTGTGTTTTAGCTTTCATCCTTTTCTTCTATTTACTATTTCTGGTATTAACATCCAATCCATTCATGGTCTTTGATGTTATTCCAGCATTAGAGCTTGATTTGAACCCATTATTACAAGATCCATTATTAGTCATACATCCTCCCATGCTTTTTACTGGTTATGTCTTCTATGCAATCACGTTTAGCTTTGTTGTTGCTGGTATGTTCACAAATTTTAAAAAAGAGTTATTCAGCGTAATTAAAGTTTGGGCAGGGCTTGCATGGTTTACACTATCATTTGGGATACTTCTTGGTTCTATATGGGCTTATTATGAATTAGGTTGGGGTGGTTATTGGTTTTGGGATCCAGTTGAAAATGTTGCTTTAATGCCATGGCTAGCTGGGACAGCTTTTACTCATTCTCTTATTTTTAGCAGAAATAAAGTTCTTCTTTCTTGGATGGTTTTTTTAGGCATACTTACCTTTTTACTCTCTATTCTTGGATCATTTATAGTTAGATCAGGAATTCTCAATAGTGTTCATACTTTTGCTTCCGATCCTTCAAGAGGAGTTTTCTTGCTCAGTATTTTTGCACTATTTTCATTAGTTTCCTTAGGAATATTTTTTTGGCGAAGCAATTTTTTAAATAGTGATTGGCCTAAATTTATGTCAAGAAATTATCTGCTTGTTCTAAACAATATTATTCTAATGACTATACTTCTGATTGTTTTTTTGGGAACTTTATATCCAATTTACTATGAGGTCATTTATAACGATAAATTTAGTGTTGGTCCAAATTATTTCTCTCAATTGATAACTCCTGCAGTTTTTGCACTAATTTCTCTTTTCACATTGGAACAGTTCCCTAAACTATTATCTGTTAATAAGTTGACAATATTTTTACTATTAATTGCTGCAGTACTAATTTTTATTGCAGCTATACCAATTAAAATATTTGTTAGTTTTGGTTTAATTCTGTCTGGATTGTTTTTATTGATTTTGATAAGCAAAGCTATCTTAAATCTATACAACAAAAATAAATCGATTAAGCTACATAAGACTTTAGGACATTTAGCAGTAGCCTGGCTTACCTTTTCCGTTCTTTTAAACTATGAATTCTCAAAAAATATTGATTTTAGAATTAAGCCAAGTGATAAAGTTGAATTTATGGGAACAAATTTAATTTTTAAGTCAGCAGATGTTGTTCCGAGTCAAAATTTTAATAGTTATGTAGCAAATTTTGAAGTTGAAGATGATGGCAAGTATTTTAATATTGTTGCAGAAAAGCGTGTATATAAGGCTGGTGGTGTAATTACTTCAGAAACAGGAATAGCGCCGTACATAATAAAAGATTATCTCGTCGTTTTAGGAGACTTAAAACCAGATGGATCATGGGCAGTAAGATACTCGATTAAGTATGGAATTATGATGATTTGGATGTCATCATGTTTATTACTTTTATCAATTCTTTACGGAACAATTAAAAGGTATGAGCACTAGAGCATTTTTAATTCTTATTTTGGTCTTGCTAATAGGTTTATTTAGTTTTTTTGCTATTTCATTACAAAAAGATGAAGTTTCTCCGGTAAAAAATCAAGAGGGTAAGCCTCTTATTTTAGATAGAGACCTCTATACAATTGAGAATACTAAAGTTGATAAAGAATTTCTTTTAAAAGGCAAGGTCTTATTGAATGTCTATGCAAGTTATTGCACTCCATGTCTGATCGAACACCCATTCTTAATGGATATTTCAAGTTCAAAGAATGTAAAAATTATAGGCATTAGTCATAAGGATAAAATTTCAGAGACAAGAAAATACCTTGAAAAATTAGGTGATCCATATGATTTTTCCATCCTTGATTTAGACGGAGATTTTTCTTTGAAGTTGGGAGTAATAGGCCCTCCAGAAACATTTTTAATTATTGATGGAAAAATTGTTGCTCATAGGATTGGTGTAATTGATAAAAAAATATGGAAGGAAGAATTTGAAAAATACTTTTAGGTTTTTGTTTTTTATTTGCTTTTTAATGCAGGCAGATGCTCTTTATGAAGATTTAAATAAAGAAGAGCTAGAAAGACTTGAATATCTGGCTGATAATATAAGATGTCCTATGTGTTCATATGGAAATCTCTCGAGCTCGAATGCCCCAATCTCTCAGGATTTAAAAAAAGAAATTGCCTCATTAATCAATGAGGGTTATTCAGATCAAGAGATTTTTGATTTTATGCAAGATAGGTATGGAGACTACATATTGCTCAATACAAATATTGAAGATAACAAGTCAATTTTTCTCATCCCTATGGTGATTTTAGTTATATCCATCTTGCTTGTAACCACCTATACTATTAGAAAATCTAAATGAGACTTAAAAGCTTAAAAATAGCAGGGTTCAAAAGTTTTGTTGACCCAATTGAAATTGATTTTCCAGGAATCATGTGTGGCATTGTCGGCCCTAATGGATGTGGAAAATCTAATATTATAGATGCTATAAAATGGGTGAAAGGAGAGCTATCACCCAAGAGTCTTAGAAGTGAAAGCCTTCAAGATGTAATCTTCAATGGATCTGATACTAGAAAACCTGTGAGTCATTGTTCGGTTGAATTATTTTTTGATAACTCTGAAAATTTTTTAGGTGGAGAGTACCTAGAATTTGATGAAGTAAGTGTAAAAAGAGAAATGGGGCGTGATGGCCAATCAAACTATTTTATTAATAATACTTCTGCAAGAAGAAGAGATGTACAGGATCTTTTTCTCGGCACTGGTTTGGGCGGCAATAGCTATGCAATTATCGAACAAGGTATTATATCCAGTCTAGTTGGAGCAAAGCCTGAAGAACTTAGAAGCTATGTAGAAGAAGCCGCAGGAATATCAAAATATAAAGAAAGAAAAAGAGAAACGGAATCAAGAATAAGAAGAACTTCTGAGAATATCTCTAGGCTTAAAGATTTAGAAGATGAAGTTAAAAGATCAATTAGAAGATTAAATGCCGAAGCAAACCTAACAACAAAATATAAAAAATTAAGAGATAAAGAAAAAGAGTACCAAAAATTTATTCTTACTGATGATATGAATGGGTTATTGAAACTTATGAATGAATCAGAGAAAGAAAATAAATCTATTGATAAAGATCTTGAGAAAATTGATGGTGACAGATTGGCCTTTGTAGCAAAAAGAGATGTAAATAAAACTCAAATGATGGAGAGTTTGAAAAAACTTGAAGAAGAACAAAGAGGTTTTTTTGAATCTGGAGCAAAAATATCATTGATAGAAGAAAAAGAGAGAACTGTTGCAAACCGAATAGATGAATTATCAAAAGAAGAGCAAAAAAATCTAGTCAATCTTGAAGATTTATCAAAAGAATTGGATTCTGCTAAATCTGATTTAAGTAAGATTGATGAAAAAGTCATGCAAGGAGTTACGAATGACTCAAAAAAGATTACTCAAAGCGTCGAATCTAACTTAAATAAAAAAGATTCTGATCTGATAGAAAAATCTTTAAATGAATTTTGGAAAAAAGGCTATCAGTATGGTATTGGTGAGAGTGGTGAAGCTGTAGAGACAATTAATACTCTGCGTAGTCAGTTTGCATCAAGAAATGAGCAAATTCTAAAAGACAAAAAGTCTATGAAAAAAGATCTTGCCAAAGAAAAGCTCGAGCTTTCAGATTTAATTGAAACTAGGAAGAGTCAAGAACTTAAAGTAATTGAATTAAGATCAAACCAAGATAAAGCAAATGAAGAAATGAGAACTATTGAGGCAGAGATTACAAAATTAGAATCTGAAAAAGAAAGAATAATGCAGCAAAGAAATGAGAAAGAAGTTAATAAGAGAACCATTGAAATAGATATTAAAGAAAAACAAGAAAGGCTTGGAACTTATTTAGAAGTTAAAGATGTTGAAGGCGACAGGGATTCTGTTGTGCAAGACTTAGAAAAATTACAGAAAAGAATAATGAATCTGGGACCAATTAACTTTGCTGCTCCAGAAACTTTAGAGGCTGAAAAAGAGCGTAAGGAGACATTGTCAGGTCAAATAGAGGAATTAGAGACTTCTTTGAACAAGCTTGACGAAGCGATAAGAAAAATTGATATGGAATCCAATAAATCCTTCCATACTTGTTTAAATTCAGTCAATAAGTATTTAGAAGAAATGTTCCCAAAACTTTTTGGAGGAGGATTTTGCAAGTTAGACTTACTTGATAAATCGGAAGATGCAGGCTTGATTTTAATGGCAAGATTACCAGGTAAAAAGAATACAAAACTATCGCAATTATCTGGCGGTGAAAAAGCATTAACAGCTTTAGCACTTGTCTTCTCGCTATTTTCAATAAATCCAGCTCCATTCTGTTTGTTAGATGAGGTTGATGCACCTCTTGATGACGACAACACTGCAAGATTTATTAATCTTGTTAATGAGATGTCAGAAAAAGTTCAATTTATATTTGTAACTCATAATAAAATATCCATGGAAAAAAGCTCCCATCTTCTTGGAGTTACCATGCGGGATCTTGGAGTTTCAAAAGTTGTATCAGTAGATGTGGAGCAAGCTATGGAGTTAGCTCAATCTTGAATTCTATAACTAGCTATATAATTCTATTAATTGGCATATTGCTTTCAATTGCTATTATTTTTTTCTTCCTCAGAAGAACACAAAATAATAACGGAATTAAATTCTCCAAGATTATTAAAAAAGAAGATGCTGAATCTACATATTTAAGTGATGCAGAAGAAAACATAACAAAAGAAGAAATAAATGAAATAAGAGTTCCTAAGCAAGGTGAGCTCTACCTACCTGATGAAAATGAAGATAACTTCATGATTCTATATTTGCAATCTAAAATCGACTCAAGACCAAATCTTGATTCATTAAAAACTAAGATGTTTTCAAATGGCCTTACTTTTAAAGATGGTTATTTTGAATCATCAACTAGAAATAAAATACCAGGCTTTAAAGTTTTAAATGCAGAAGAACCTGGCATTTTTGAAGAAGAAAAAGATATCTCTTTGATAGCGATTGGTCTCCACCTTAAAGGCCAAAAAGATGTTGTAAAAACTTTTGATCAAATGATAGATTTAGGAAAGAATTTAGAGCGATCCTTTGAAATGAAATTGCTAGATGAAAGCTTCAATAAGATTACAGATCAGACAATAGGGAATTATAAAGAAAATGCCAATGCTATTGATTTGAAGTTAGGATCTTATGCCAATTGAAGATGAAATAAAAAAACTTCGTGCAGAGATAGATAGACATAATGAGCTCTATCACTCAGATGATCATCCAGAAATAACAGATGCAGAATTTGATGCTCTTTACGCTAGATTAAAAAAATTAGAAGAAAACCTTGAGGCTAATGAAAATTCTCCAACTATGAAGGTTGGACCTAAACCCTCTAAAGGTTTTGAGAAACATGATCATCTAAAACCCATGCTCTCTCTTAGCAATGTCTTTAATTATCAAGAGTTTGAAAAATTTGAAGAAAGAATAATAAAACGAATCAATAATAAAGATATAACTTACTCCATAGAGCCAAAATTTGATGGAATTGGCATATCTCTAACTTATGATAATGGTAATTTAACTCGAGCAGTTACAAGAGGTGATGGAATAACTGGAGAAATAGTAACTGAAAATGTTAAAACAATTAAAAAGATACCTCTAAAAATAGAAAAAGAAGCACCAAAAATAATTGAATTAAGAGGAGAAATATTTTTTCGTTTAAAAGATTTTGAAAAAATAAATAAAAATTTAGAAGAAAGTGGAAATAAAAAGTTTGTTAGTCCTAGGAACGCTGCAGCAGGAACTTTAAGAAATTTAGACCTAGAGATAGTAAAAAAAAGACCACTTGATGTTTTTTTCTATGGTCTAGGCGGTCATTCTGAAGACTTTATGGCTAAATCCCAGAAAGAATTTTTGAATTTCTTAAAACTTAATGATTTTCCAACCAATGAATTAATAACTTTTGGAGACAAAACGCACGTAAAAATATCTGTAGAAGACATTCTTAATTCTAGAGAAAATCTTAACTATGAGATAGATGGGGCAGTTGTGAAAGTTAATGATTTTAATCATCAAAATAAATTAGGTTTCGTTTCAAAAGCACCTAGATGGGCTATAGCTTGGAAATTCCCAGCATCTGAAAAGTATTCAAAAGTTACTGATATTCTATTTTCTGTAGGCCGAACAGGTATAGTAACGCCATATGCCACTATTGAATCTGTTTTAATATCTGGCGCTAATATCTCAAATGTCACTTTACATAATTTAGATGAATTAAAGAGACTTGATATTAAGGTAAATGATACTGTTTTAGTCAAAAGAGCAGGGGACGTCATTCCTCAAATAACTAAAGTTAATTCTGAAATTAGAGATGGTTCAGAAATTCCCGTTAATATTCCAGAGTTTTGCCCTTCATGCAGCAATACTTTAAAGCACGAAGGACCATTCTTACGTTGTGATGCAGGGATGAAATGTCCCGCACAATTACTAGGTTATTTTGAACACTTTGTTTCAAGAAAAGCAATGAACATTGATGGCCTTGGCTATAAGATTAATCAACATCTTATAGATTTAGGTTACGTAAAAGAAGTTGCTGATTTGTATAAACTAAAGAACTTTGAATCTGAATTGAAATCTTTGGAGGGTTTTGGTGAAAAGTCTATTGATAATCTTTTTGAGAGTATTGAGGAATCAAGATCTGTTGAACTGGAGACATTTATTAATTCATTGGGAATGCCTGAAGTTGGTGAATCGACCGCATCAGCTTTAGCACGTCATTTTAAAAATTTTAAAAATCTAAGGTCAGCAGAATATGATGATTTAATGCAAATTGACAGTATAGGGGATGTAGTAGCCAAAAATATTTTGAATTTTTTTGAGTCTGATCCTGTTGGAATTGATAGCCTCCTTAAAGAGCTTATTGTAAAAGATTTTGTTATTAGTGAATCTAGTCATTTAGATGGAAAAAGAATAGTAATAACTGGTTCATTCAATGAATTCAGTAGAGAGGAGATCAAAGATATCATAAAAGAAAAGGGTGGAATTCCTTCATCAGGTGTCAGCTCAAACACAGATTTTGTAATTTTAGGTGAAAATCCAGGTTCAAAATATAAAAAAGCAGTGGAACTTGGAATAGAATTAGTAACAGAAGATAAAATAAAAAATTTTCTTAAAGTATGATCAAAAATAAATTACTAACTTTAACTTTGCTTCTCCTGGTAAGTTGTTCTACAAAGATTCCAAGCAATCAAGATGATATATGTAAAATTATTGAAGAAAATCCAAGCTGGAGCAAGCATCTTTTAGATACTCAGAAAAAATGGAATGCACAACCCAGTACAGTGATGGCTATAATCAGACAGGAATCCTCATTTGATCCAAATGCAGCTCCTGAGAGAGATAAGGTATTAGGCTTTATTCCTTGGAAGAGATCATCAAGTGCTAAAGGTTATGCCCAAGCTATAGAGGGAACTTGGGAAGAGTATAAAAAGCAAACTAATAAAAAAAGAGCGAGAAGAACTAACTTTTCAGATTCAGTAGATTTTATTGGCTGGTATTTATCAAAAGCACCATCGGCAAGAATTAAAGCTTATGAGGTTGATAAACTTTATATTGCATATCATGAGGGTTATGGAGGATATAAAAGAAAAACATACCGCGATTCTAATAAAGCCTGGCTTATAGATGTTGCCAAGAAAGTTAAATATAACTCAGTAAGGTATGAAAGACAGCTAATGAGATGCCCTTTAAAAGAACAAAGTAAGGCTTTTTGGGATATTTTCTAAATTCTTTTAATCAAGAAATCTTCTTCTTGTGCAGTTTTTTCTAGATTTGGATTAATAATCGAAAAAGTACTCTTTGGTTTATTTTTTAGCACTTCTGCTGCTACTACTATATCTTCTTTACTTACATTAAAAATATTATTTCTATATGTCTGTCTTTCTTTTTGAAGTTTATTTTCAGAATTAAGACGATAGTCTTTGAAAGCTTCTCCTGCTGGAGAAGAAGGTTTATCAATATCAGACAGTACTGATAATTTGCTTTCAAGAATCATATCTTCATCAAAACTTCCTAGTGATGCCCAGGTTAGAGAATTTTCAAAATCCTCAAGTGTTTCTATAAACCTTGGGTCTCTATAAGAGAACATCTTGAATGTTCCTGAAAAAGGATCATATATTGCACCACCTCCATAGGCTCCACCTTGTTCTCGTACTCTTTTATGCAGATATTCATTTCTTAATAGACTAGAAAGAATAATGAATTTAGGAGATTCTTTGGCATCATATATTGGAGCATCAAATGACATAGCTGAAAAATTTACTTGGGTATTTATTGGAAGAGCTACTTTGTTAAAAGTTTTGTTAAATTCTATATCAATTGCCGAATCTCCCTCTTTCTTAAAATTCAGATCTTTAATTTCATCAATTTGTGAAGAGGATAATTTTGTATTTGAAATAAATAAAACCTCATTTTTATCAGATTTAGTTTTTTCAAGCATACTTTGCATTTTCTTGAGCTGATCTTTGATCTGGTTATCTTGATTAGAAATAAAAGGAACAAATCTACTTATTGCACTTAAACCTCCAATAGATTCTTGAACAAACGATAATTTACTGTGAGTAGATGAAGCACCCATCATTGCGAATCTATGACCATTCTCAACAATAGATTGTTGAAATCCCATAAAGTTTTGAAACATCAACTCTTTAATTCTTTTTTCATCATCAAGTTTTGTTTCATTTAAAATTTCAAAGATTAATTTAGTGGCTTCTACTGCATTATTCGGTAAAAATTTTGTAGATAATGATATTTTCCCTTTTATTGATTTATCTTCATCATAAAAAAAATGATTTGATGTATTTATTCCACCTGTAATACGAGAAATTTCTTCTTGTAATTGAAAATGGTCTCTATCTTTAACTCCCACTTTTCCAAATAAAGCAGTAAGTGTCATTAGGTGTCCCAATTCTTCCGCTGAGGATATATTTAAATCTTTAGTGACAGCATTATATGTTAGTCCATTTGTATGTTGTTCATAAAAAGTAGGACTGTAACCAAAAGTTCTTAACTTTTTTGATTTTGGATAGTTAATATTCTTTGGCACATCGCTGAGCTCAAGCTTTGGCAATAAATTTTTATCAGGAACTGCGTTCTGTCTATCTGCAAGCATTTTTGCATCATTAACCAGATCTAATTTTTCTTTGCTGCTCATGGACGACTTTATGTTATTCAGTATCCTTTTGAGTTCAGCCTCTTTTTTATTTATAAGGTCTAGATCTGGAACCATTTCAAGATTCACTCTATTTTTGTTAGACACAAATAATTTATCAATTAATTTATTGAGATAATCTTTATTTTTTACTCTTTCCTTTAGTCTGGATAATGCTTCATCAACATTTGCTAAAACCAAAGGATCAGATTTATATAATGAACCTGGAGCCATCGATAAGAGGATTTGAAGTCCATAAGGCAATGAGCCTGATGAAATCTCTCTTTTACCTAATTCAAGCTGATACAGAGCTGCATCTATCTGGGATTCTGTAAAGCCATTATTAGCTATATCTTTGAATGTATTATCAATAAGCTCATTAAATTTTAATTGTGATTTAGCTTCAGTTCCCTCAATTCCACATATGAAAACTAGATGTCTCATACTATCTTCCAGTCCCAATATTTGTGCTGGAGATTTCCCAAGCTCATTAGACTCCAAGACCTTATATAAGGGCGAAGCAGAATTACTTAAAAGTAGAAGTGAAATTAAATGAGCATCCAAAAGCTGATCAATATCGAAACTTTCACCTAAAGTCCATGCACAATAATTTTGATATCCAGTTTGATCTTTTGATACTGGATTAAAAGCCTCATCTACATTTACTGGTTCTAAAAAATCTTTCTGTTTTGTAACAACTTCTATTTTGTTTTCTTCAATTTTTTTAAATTTTTTTGATACTTTTTTATCTATAAATTTTTGTATCTCCGTTGCATCTAAATCTCCCCATGTAAAATATGTAGCATTAGAAGGGTGATAGAACTTTTTATGGAAATCCTTTAAGTACGTATGTGTTAAATTTGTAATATCTTCAGGCTCGCCCCCACTATTATTTCTGTATGTAAGATCTGGAAATAGCCCTCTTGTTAAAGCTTGCCAAGTAGTATTTGAAATATTGCTCATTGAACCTTTCATTTCATTGAATACCACTCCTTTAAATTCCAGATCACTACTACTTTTATCAAATTTAGAAAACTCTAATCTATGTCCTTCTTGTTTAAAATCTTCTTCTTCAAGAAGTGGAAAATAGGCAGCATCTAAATAAACATCCAAAAGATTAAAAAAATCTTTTTTGCTTTGCGTGGCAAAAGGGTATGCTGTCCAATCGCTTGAAGTGAATGCATTCATAAATGTAGACATTGATCTTCTAAGCATCATGAAAAAGGGATCTCTGACCTTAAAATTTTCTGAACCACATAAGGCTGTATGCTCGAGTATATGAGCTACGCCAGAAGAGTCTTCGGGTATGGTTCTAAACATGACCATGAAGACTAATTCTTTAGAATCATTTTTTAGGTGAATATGTTCAGAATGATATTCTTCTAAAAGATACCTCTGTGCTTCAAAGCCCAGAGAAGTATTTTGTTTTCTCTCAATTATTTTGTTGTTCATGTACTTGAGTTTTAGGGAACTAATATTATATATTTTAAAGGAGAAAGAAAGTATGTTTAAAAAAATCTTTGCCTTATTAACTTTAACTACAATCATAGGTTGTAGCGCTAATCCTGTTAGTGTCGAGAAAGTAAGTACATTTAATCTCACGGACTACAATACTTTTAATGTAAAAGTAGTGGGTGAAGAAGATACAAAAGTAAGCCCTTTCACCAAATCTGGATTAAAAAGAGAGTTTACTGAACAACTAATAGGTCTTGGACTATCTACCGATAGTGAGTCTCCTGATTTTGTAGTAAAAATATCTTTAGATGTAGGTGATGGATTTAAAGGTTCTAGAAGTAGTTTCAGAAGAGCTACACCTTATTACAGGGGGGGATATGCTTATGATCCTTTCTTTGATGACTATTACCATCAAGAGCAATCCTATTTAAGAGTTACTCTTTATTCCAGTCTTGATAATGAGCCTCTTTGGACAGGTTTACGACCAACAAAGTACGTTGATAAAGATCTCAAACTATCTGAGGTTGAAATTGTAAAGTACGTTGAAAGTCTTATTAATGAAATAGTAAATTCTTAGGGTACTAGCCAATAGGATTTCATCTTTCCTTCATTGTCCCACTCAAACTTACATCTTCGGTGCCCTGATCTTTGAAGATATAAAAACTCCAGTGAGGTAAAAGTGAATGTTATAGTGGAAAAATTTTTATATCCTTCTTCAAGATCAATATCTTTTAAATGAAAATCATATAACTCAGGTTTATTTATTACATTACTTGAGCCATCCTTAACTGAATAACATTTTTTTGATATTGATTGAGATTCTCCCCAGGCTTTTTGTGTCTCTTTATTTTTGTGATTAATTTTTACTTTCCCTACCATTCGAATTTGCGTTTTATTTGCCGGATCATATCCAATTATGCTGCAAGCAGGATTCTCTTTGATCGCTTTTACCTTTTCAGATCTATAATCTGAGTGAAATCTCAATGATCTTTTAGAAGCATTGAAATCTCTAAGAACCATAACTCTTGAATAGATTTCATTTTTATGAATTGTACTCATCGTTAATGTATGAAACATTGAGGATCTATTCTTTATACCATCTCTCAAAAGTTCATATGCTTTTTGCATAATTTTTGCTTTGTTATCGTAATTCATAAAATGAGTCTAATTCATGTTTCACCACTTCTAAAAGTTTTGTTTTAAAATACATGGGGCAGATTTAAAGTTTTTATGGCAAAATCTAGTGGTAAATTATGAGTGAAAGCATAAGAATTCCTCGAAGAAGGAACTCAAAAGGAAATGGACAATTTATGTTCAGTGCGCTGATATTGGTTCTTGTAATTGCTTCACTGCTTAGTATGTACTTTTACTTAGAAGAACAAAAAAAACAAAATAAACTTGAGGTTGAAGTAATTGCAGAAAAAATCGAAAGAATTGAAGATAAGCTCTCCATAACGAATGAAGACTCTGCACAAAATATGGATACAGTCTCTGATCAATTATCTTTTATTGACAAGGAGGTAAGAAAATTATGGGGACATCGAAAAGGGTACCTAGAAAATTTTAAGAAACAAGAAAATAAACTTAGCTCGAATGAGAAGAGCATTAAAAGTTTACAATCTCAAGTAAATGGTTTGGATGAAAAGTTAGATTCAATTAATGATAAAGTTCAGGTAGCGGAAGACCTGCAGCTCAAAATAACCTTACTTTCTAATGAATTAAATAAACAAAAGAAAATATTAGAAAATAATAGCGAATCCCTTGACGCCATTGATCAATATAGAAAACAAAACAATCAAAAAATTACTGAAGTGCTCAACAGACTTAACAACCTAACCAGGGAGTTGGATGATATTGAAGCTGAGTTAAATTCATTAAATTTAACTCAAGAAAATAATGAATAATTTTCTAAACGAAACATTCTTTAAAGTTTTTTTGATAGTTTGTCTCTTGCCATTAATAATATTGGTTGGCAAAGCATTCATATTATCTTCACCAATTATTTTCTGGGTTCTTAGCTATATGGCATTTAAGAAAGAAAATATAAATGAGTCAATAATGTGGATTATTTTTGCCATTTTGGGTTTAATACTGGCTTTTGTCATATAGAATAGTCAATCTATCGGGGATGTGGTGGAACTGGCAGACACGCTGGATTTAGGTTCCAGTGCCGAAAGGCGTGGGGGTTCGACTCCCTCCATCCCTACCATTTTTAGTGATGATCAGATTAATCATAATTTCTTCTTTGTTGTTAACAACTTCTTGTGCTGTAAATACAGTA
>MDTD01086914.1_pt1 | contig 29481 bp, 26 predicted proteins | sample 811221 | NCBI WGS metagenome assembly MDTD01 (sample SAMN05326646, study PRJNA326480) | marine metagenome | isolation source: seawater | place: Pacific Ocean: South West | collected 2011 | reverse complement strand
TGTTCACAGGGCTGCCTGCTGCAAAAGAGGCGGCCCGCCAGGCATACGATATGGCCGGAGTAACGCCAAAACATATTGATGTGGCCGAAGTCCATGATTGCTTTACCATCGCGGAAATGATGGCCTACGAAAACCTGGGATTTGCAGAGCCGGGGGGCGGCAGGGAATTGATCCGGGGAAAAGAGACATACCTTGAAGGGTCCATTCCCGTTAACGTGGACGGGGGGCTGCTTTCCAAAGGCCATCCCATCGGTGCCACAGGCGGTTCCCAGATCCGGACCATCGTTCAGCAGCTTCGAAACGAAGCCGGCAAAATCCAGGTGAAGGATGCCGCCATCGGCCTGATTCATAATATCGGCGGCGTGGGGCTCTACGGAAACGTGACGATTTTAGGGAGATAAACCATGGCAAAAATGGAAATCGATGACCGGTTTAGCCGGTTCGGCACCGTGGGATTCACTGCAACCAGCCGGGTGAATGATTTCATGGGCTATCTTGATGAGGGCCGTGTCATGGGCACCTGCTGTAAGACCTGCAAACTGGACTTTTTCCCCCCGCGGGCGGACTGCAGCGGCTGTCTTGGAAATGACCTGTCCTGGTTTGACGCCGGGGAAAAAACCGGTTCCTTGCTGACTTTCTCGAAGATGAAATACGGGCCCAAAGGATTTGAAGACGACCTGCCCTACACAATAGCCGTGGTGGACTTCGGATCTTTCAAGATGTTCGGAAGGATGAGCAGGGATCTGGAAGATGAAGATATTCGCATCGGAATGACGCTTCGTGTCCGGGCCAATCCCCTGGAAGGCGGCCGGATCAATTATGTCTTTCACAGGGCTGAACCCGCCCGTGACGGTGCAGACATTAATGCTTAAGGAGGAGACAATGACCGTATCAGGCAAACCCGTTGAGATGGGAATTCCCGACAAAATCGATACATGGCAGATGGTTGAGCCCTTTACCAGGGACCGGGAAACCAAGGAAGTGACACCGGGAAAAATTGAGAGAACCGTCGTTGATGTGCCCGAACTTACCCCCGGCACCGTCCTGGTCCAGGTGGCGGGCTGCGGCGTATGCCATACAGACCTGGGCTATTTTTATGACGGGGTGCCCACCGTGAGCAAACCGCCGCTGACCCTGGGCCATGAAATCTCCGGCACGGTTGTGGCCGGTGATGACCACTGGCTTGGCAAGGAAGTGCTGATTCCGGCCGTCATGCCCTGCCGGCAGTGCCTGCTTTGCAAAACCGGCCGGGGCAACCGCTGCCTTGGCCAGAAAATGCCGGGGAACAGCATGGGGATCTACGGCGGGTTTGCAAGCCATATCCCCGTGCCCTCCATCGATCTTTGCGAAATCAAAAACCGGGGCGACATTCCTTTAGAAAAACTTGCCGTGGTGGCGGATGCCGCAACCACCCCCTTCCAGGCAGCCAAACGGGCCGATCTTAAGGTCGGGGACAATACCATTGTCATCGGCGTCGGCGGAGTGGGCCAGTATATGGTCCAGGAACTCAAGGCACTTGGGGCCGGAACGGTTGTGGCCATTGATATCAACCAGGAACGGCTTGACAATATGCTCAAAAACGGGGCGGACTTTGCCATCAACTCCGGCGGAAAAAGCGCAAGAGACGTGGCAGGAGAACTCAAAGCCTTTCGAAAAGAAAACGGGCTTGACACATTCGGCTGGAAAATCTTCGAGGTCAGCGGCACCAAACCGGGCCAGGAACTGGCACTGACACTTTTAAGCTTTACCGGAAAATTGGTGGTGGTAGGCTTCGGACCTCAAAAAATTGAGTATTCCATCAGCCGTCTTATGGCCTTTGACGCAGAAATCATCGGGACCTGGGGATGCCTGCCCGAATACTATCCTGCGGTGCTAAACCTGGTGACTTCGGGTAAAATCAACTTCACCGATTTTGTCCAGACACGGCCCATGAGCACCATCAACGAGGCCTTTGAGGAAGCCCACAGGCAGTCGCCGGATCAACGGATTGTCCTGGTGCCTGATTTTTAAACCAGATCTTACTTAGGATATGAAGAAACCATGAAACTAAAAGGGAAAAGAGCCCTGATCACAGGGGCAAGCCGGGGCATCGGACGATGCATTGCTCTTGGTTTTGCCAGGGAAGGGGCCGATGTGCTGGTCAACCATTACCCTGAAGATCCGGCCGCCGACGAAGTGGTAAATGATATCCGGGAAATGGGGCGACATGCCCTGGCCGTTCAGGCTGACGTCTCCTCCCATAAGGAATGTAAACAGTTAATTGGCGCCTGTGTTGACGGGTTGGGGGGCGTGGATATCCTGGTCAACAATGCCGGTATCTCCCGGCCGTCCCTGCTGTTGAAAATGGAGGAGAAGGACTGGGATACCATCATCGATATTCATTTAAAGGCCGCCTTCAACACCACCCAGGCCGCCGCCGCCCACATGAAGGAGCAGCGGTGGGGAAGAGTGATCAACGTCACCTCCACCGCGGGCATCTTCGGGACGGTGGGCCAGATCAATTACGCCGCTGCCAAGGCCGGCATTATCGGATTTTCAAAATCCGCTGCCAGGGAGCTCGGCCGCTATAACATCACGGTGAACGTGATCTGTCCGGGGGTCACAAAAACCGAAATGACCCAGACCCTTCAAACCAATGAGAAATTGAGGAAAATCTACGAATCCCGTATTCAGCTCGGCCGGTTTGCAGACCCCGAGGAGATTGCACCGGCCTTTGCCTTCCTGGCGTCGGAAGACGCCTCCTACATCACGGGCCAGGTACTGGGGGTTGACGGAGGATACATCGGCTGAACCGCCAACAGAATGAAGAATCCCGTCGGGCAGCGCCCGATGCATAAATATAAAAAAGGAGAACCGCAATGTCATTAGATTGGATGCCCAGAGACAACGAGAAAAAGGATCACACCCTGCACCAGAGCCCCTACTGGGGGGAAGACGCACCGTCCGTGGTATTTGAAAAAAAGCCCCTGGTTGACCCCAAAGGCAATGTGGTGGAAGGCCTGCATGTGGCCTGGATACGCCTGAACAACCCCAGACAGTACAACTCCTATACCACAGACATGGTCAAAGGAGTCATTGCAGGCTTTGACAATGCCTCCCTGGACAGAAGCATCGTGGCGGTGGTTTTTACCGGCACCGGCCCCTATGCCTTCTGCACCGGCGGCAACACCAAGGAGTACAGCGAGTTCTACAGCCGGCGCTGCGATGAATACGGCCAATACATGGAGCTGTTCAACCGGATGGTGGACGCCATTCTGGGCTGCAAAAAACCCGTTATTTGCCGGGTAAACGGAATGCGGGTGGCCGGCGGCCAGGAAATCGGCATGGCCTGCGACATTACCATCTCCTCTGACCTGGCGGTCTTCGGCCAGGCCGGCCCCAGGCACGGCTCAGCACCGGACGGCGGGTCCACGGATTTTCTGCCCTGGTACCTGGGCATGGAAGATGCCATGTGGAACTGCGTGTCCTGTGAGACCTACACGGCCTACAAGGCCAAACAGAAGAACCTGATCTCCAAATGTGTGCCGGTTCTGAAAAAAGACGGGGAATGGGTTCGCAACCCCTTGGTGGTCACGGACAAATACATTGAAGACGGTGAAATCGTCTACGGTGAATACAAGAGCGGTCAGGAACTGGCCGATGCCAAAGCCTTTCTGAAGGCCAACCAGGCTGACGCGGACTTTGAACTTCTGGACAAGGAAGTGGACAGGATCGTCTGGAAATTCGCCAACCTCTTCCCCGGCTGTCTGATCAAATCCATTGACGGCATCCGCCAGAAAAAGAAGTTCTTCTGGGATATCACCAAGAACGGCAACCGCCACTGGCTGGCCGCCAACATGTCAGGAGAGGCCTTCCTGGGATTCGGTGCCTTTAACACCAAAAAAATCACGGGCCAGGATACCATTGACTTCATCCGGTTCCGCCAGAACATTGCCGACGCAAGGCTCTGGGACGAATCCATGTTCGAGGAAGTCATGGGAACCCCTAAAGACTGAAAAGGAGAGATCCATGAGTGATTACAGCCATATCGTTGTGGAGCGGACAGATGAAATGGCCCACATCGAACTTGCCCGGCCCAAACACAACGTGCTCAACATTCCCATGATGAACGAACTGAACACGGCGCTTGCGGACATAGGGGCAGATGACAGTCTCAAATGCCTTGTAATTTCAGGACAGGGCAAAAACTTCTGCGCAGGCGTCGAAGTTGCGGATCACAAACCTGAAATGGTGGATGAAATGGTGGCGGTGTTCAACCGGATATTCGAGCTGATCAATCGCATTGATATTCCGGTCATCGCCCAGGTCCAGGGTGCCTGTTTAGGGGGAGGCATGGAGCTTGCCATTGCCTGCGACACCATCATTGCCGCTGACACCGCCTTTTTTGGCCAGCCCGAAATCAAGCTGGGGTTCTTTCCCCCCTATGCGGCCTTGCGCCTGCCTGAGCTTGTGGGGCCTGCCAAGGCCATAGAAATCTGCACCACGGGCCGAACCTATTCCGCCGCCGAGGCCCTGACCCTGGGGTTTATCTCAAGAACTAGCGAAACCCTTGAGGAAGAAGTCGGCAAGGCCGTCAAAGAGATCTGCATGGCAAGTCCCCTGATCATCCGGCTGAACAAACGGGCGGTCAAACGCCACCTGGGCATCGGATTCAGCCAGGGGGTTAAGCTGGTCAGCGATTATTTCCTCAACACCATGATGAAAACAGAAGACACCCTTGAAGGCATTAAAAGTTTTGAAGAAAAACGGCGGCCCCAATGGAAAAACAGATGAATGAAAAACCGTTGAACAAGGGAGGCATGGCACTATGAGATACGCTGAAGCCGGGTACAACCTGGAAGTGGACCTGACCCGGGGAAACATAGAGAAAGTGGCCACCGACCCCAAGGAAACCCAAAAGTATCTCGGCGGGCTTGGCACCAACGCCAAACTCATGTGGGACCGGGTGGGCCCCGAGGTGGATGCCTTTTCCCCGGAAAACCTGCTGATCTTTGCCGCCGGGCTTTTGTGCGGAACCCCTGCCATCGGGTGCAACCGGACCATTGTCACCACCCTGTCTCCCCAGACCAAACTCATGGCTTTTTCCATGATGGGCGGTTTCTGGGCGCCGGAACTCAAACATGCCGGGTATGACAAGATCATTCTCAGGGGCAAGTCCGACCGCCTGGTCTACCTTTATGTCCACAATGACCAGGTGGAGATCCGGGATGCCGCCCACCTGGCCGGCAAAGGGGCCATTGAAACCGCTGAACTCATCAAAAAGGAACTCAATCAACCCAAGGCCCAGGTGGCGGCCATCGGGCTGGCCGGGGAAAACCGCGTGTTTTACGCCTCCATAGAACAGGGACGCTCCTCAGCCTCCCGGGGCGGCATCGGTGCCGTCATGGGCGACAAGGGGGTAAAAGCCATTGTGGTCCGGGGCACCAAGGATATTCACCTGGCAGATCCTGAAAAGTTCATTACTCTGTGCAACGAGGTCATGGACTATATTAAATGGCGCGAAGACAACCCAGTTCCCTTTGTCACGCCGATCCTGGCGGTCCTGGGATCGCCCCAGGAAATGGCCATCCACGATGAGAAGTGGCATACGGAAAACTTCTGCTGGGGCAACGCCCGCACCCGGCGCAAGGGGTTCTGGACAGAAGAGGTGGAAAAAGAATGGACCAAGACCATGGAGGACGCCCGTACCCGGCTGATCTCCTGCTATAACTGCCCCTTGAAATGCGGGGCCACCCTATCTTTGCCCGGGCTGCCCACCTATATGATGAAGTGCTTTACCAAACTGACCTACACCATGGGCGCCTATTCCGACCTGGACTTCGGGCTCAGGATCGCCCAGCAGGCAACGGAATACGGGGTGGACGGCTATTCCACCCCCCAGGTCATGGCCTTTGCCCTGGAACTCTATGAAAACGGAATTCTTGGCGACGAAGACCTGCCCGGGCTGCCCGACGACAACGAGGGACGGTTTTACTATTTGCTGGATAAAATCGTCCGCCGGGAAGGTATCGGCGATGTGCTGGCCGACGGGACCTACTGGGCGGCCAAGGCCATCGGTAACGGGGCGGACGCCTACGCCCACAACAACATAAAGAAACACGAACAGTTGCCCTTAAAGCTGTCCATGCTCAACCCCATCTATTTTCTCATGTACTGCACCGGGGAAAAGATGAACATCACACAGATTGAGGGGCAGTTTCCCCAGCACCCCTTCCCCACCCGGGAAGACCGGGAAAAGTTTGTGTCGGACTGGTTCCAGGTGCCGGATGAAAAATTCAAGGAGTATTTTCTCAACTGGGAATTTCGGGGGGAGAACTCCATTCCCTACTATCCGACGGTTCAGATGACCTGCGAAATTGTGGACTGGCAGGAACGCATGCATTACATCGACGATGCCTTGGGCTTCTGTTCAGGGGTCTCCTCATTCCATATAAAGCCGCCCTACCATATTCATAACATCCCCAAGATGCTTACAGCCGGTACCGGGTTTGAGATGGACGAAGAGACCCTTACCCAGGCAGCCAAGCGCTACCGGACCCTGGTCCGGGCCATTAACATCCGAAGGGGTTTGAGACGAAAGGACGAACGGCCCCCGGCAGATCACTGGAAGAAGCGGTTCCCGGAACTGGAAAAGGAACTGCTCGATACCTACTACGCCTACAAGGGCTGGAATGATGAAGGCATCCCCACCAAAGAATCCCTGGAGGAATTCGGGCTGTCATTTGTGGCCGAGGATTTTTTAACCCGGGGTATTCTGGAAGATACGGCAGCGGAAGGAACGGCCGCGGTTTCCCCTACAGAGCCCTAAGTACGGGGGCTTAAGAACGATATAAAGCGAGGCCAATTGTGACAGAAAACAGTGAAAAAAGTGAAAAAAAAGTGATCAAAACCCTGAAGATTGACGTGGACAAGTGTAACGGGTGCCGTGCCTGCGAGATTATCTGCTCCGCCTTCCACGCCACGCCCAGATACAGCTCCAACAATCCTGCCAGGTCCCGCATCAGGGTGATCCGTGATCCCCTGCGGGACGTTTACGTTCCGGTATATGCCGGGGCGTACACCATGGCCGAATGCGCAGGACGGGACCAGTACACCATTGACGGCAAATCATATGATGAGTGCTCCTTTTGCCGGGCTTCCTGCCCTTCCCGGGAGGAGTTCAAGGAGCCGGATTCCGGCCTTCCCCTCAAATGCGACATGTGTGAAGGAGAGGAAGAGCCCCTGTGCGTCAAATGGTGCATGGTGGACGCCCTGACCGTGGAAATCCGGGAAGCTTCACCGGAAGATGCCGAAGCGGAACCCGAACCTGAGGACCTTGACATCGGACTTGAAGCCCTGGCGGACAAATACGGAATGGAAGCCGTCCGGACCGCCCTGGCACGCATGGGGCAACCAAAAGAGTGATAAAAGGATAAGTCATGAACGAGAAGAATGACAGCCACGGGGATGTGATGATCGTGGGGGGAGGGATCAGCGGGATTCAGGCCGCTCTTGATCTGGCCGGGGCCGGTTTTAAGGTCTTTCTGGTGGAAAAATCGCCTGCCATCGGCGGGCGCATGGCCCAGCTTGACAAGACCTTTCCCACCAATGACTGTTCGATGTGAATCCTGTCACCTAAACTGGTCGAGGTAGACCGGCAGCAGAACATCGAAGTACTCACCTACACCGAGGTCAAACGGGTGGAAGGAGAGGCAGGGGATTTCCAGGTGGCACTGACCCGGAAACCCCGGTACATCCATGAGGACAAATGCACGGGCTGTGCCGTCTGTGTGGAATACTGCCCTGCCCTTTACCCGGATCAATTCAACCAGGAGATATCCGAAAACAAAGCGGTCCATATCTATTACTCCCAGGCCATCCCCCTGGTTGCCTATATTGACGACTCCTGTCTTTTCCTCAAGGAAAACAAGTGCAACATCTGCTCGGCTGTCTGTGGGAATAATGCCATTGATTTTTCCCAGACCGAGACCGGAATGACCGTGAGGGTCGGGGCCATACTGCTGGCACCGGGGTTTGAGCCGTTTAAGCCCGGCCGCACGGATCAGTATGGGTATGGCAGACGGCCCAATGTGGTCACCAGCATGGACTATGAGCGGCTCATGTGCGCCACAGGCCCCTATGAAGGAAAGATTCTGAGGGATTCTGACAAAACGCATCCCGGGAACGTGGCATGGATCCAGTGTATCGGTTCACGGCAGGTGGACCAGAAACTTGAGGGCGGCAACTCCTATTGCTCCTCGGTCTGCTGCACCTATACCCAAAAACAGGTCATCCTGACCAAGGATCATGATCCCGACACCCGGTGCACGGTGTTCCACAATGATATCCGGGCATTCGGCAAGGACTTCGAACCCTTTTATCAGCGGACGGAAAATCTTTCCGACGTACGGTTTATCAAAAGCTACGTGTCGGTGGTCAAAGAAGACCCCGATACCCGCAATATCACACTGCGTTACTTCACCCCCGAAGACGGCGTAAAAGAAGAAGAATTTGATATGGTGGTATTGTCCGTGGGGCTGAACCCGCCTGCCGGGGCAAAGGACCTTGCGCAGGCATTCGGAATCGAGCTGAACCGGCATGACTTCTGCCGGATTTCACCCGACACCCCCATGCAGACCACAAGGCCCGGTATCTATATCAGCGGGGCATTCGGAGGGCCTGCGGATATTCCCGAATCGGTTTTCGGTGCCAGTGCCGCAGGATCCAAGATCGGAGAGTTTCTCAATAAAAGACGGGGAAAACTGAGCCTGGAAAGGACTTATCCGCCGGAAGAAGACGTCTCGGATCAGAATCCCAGGATCGGTGTGTTTGTCTGTCACTGCGGCGCCAATATCGGACGCGTGGTGGATGTTCCCTCATCCGTTGAATTTTCATTGACCCTTCCCCATGTGGTCTATGCTCAGGAACAGCTCTTTTCCTGCGCCACAAACTGCGCCCAGGAAATCATCGACAGCATAAAGGAACACCGGCTCAACCGCGTGGTACTGGCCGCCTGCTCTCCCAGAACCCTTGATGCCCTGTTCAGGGACACGGTGCGGGAAGGCGGGCTGAACCCCTACTATTTTGAATTTGCCAACATCCGTGAACAATGCTCCTGGGTGCACGCCAAAGAGCAGGAAAAGGCCACCCGAAAAGCCAAGGAACTGATCCGCATGTCCGTGGCCCGTGCCGCCCATCTGGAGCCACTGCCCGAGTTCGATGTGCCCATCATCAAACAGGCCATGGTGGTGGGCGGCGGTATCGCCGGGATGACCTGTGCGCTGTCCATCGCAGCCCAGGGGCACCCGGTTTATCTGATGGAAAGGGAAAAGGATCTGGGGGGAATGGCCAGACGCATCCCGTACACCCTGGACGGGATGGATGTTCAGTCACATGTAACCGACCTGATTCAAAAGATTTACCGGCATCCCATGGTTCACGTGTACACCGAAGCGGTCATCGATGAGACCAGCGGCTATGTGGGCAACTTCGTTACCCGGGGCCGTTCCGAACGAGGACCGTTTCGCATCGAACACGGGGCCACGGTGATTGCCACAGGGGCTGGGCAATACCAGCCCACAGAATACCTGTATGGTGAAAACGACCGGGTGATGACCCTGCTTGAGCTTGAGGCAAAACTGGCTGAAAAGGATCAGACGGTTTGCCGGGCAGACCGCCTGGTCATCATCCAGTGCGTGGGCTGCAGAAATGAGCAGAACAATTATTGTTCCCGTGTCTGCTGCCAGGCTTCGGTGAAAAATGCGCTGGCCCTCAAAGAGATCAATCCTGATATGGATATTTTTATCCTGTACAGGGACATGCGGACTTACGGGTTCAGCGAAGACTACTACAGGAGCGCAAGAGAGAAGCAGGTTCGCTTTATCCGCTATTCGCCGGACCAGGCCCCGGCTGTCCGGGCCGAAAACAACGGGGGTAGACTCTCTGTCTCTGTTACGGATCAGCTCTTGAAACAGGAGATCCGGATTGAAGCGGACGCACTGGCCTTGGCCGCGGCCGTTGTCCCGTCCACCCAGGCCGCAGACATCTCACAGACGTTCGGGGTGCCCTTAAGCCCCTCCGGATTTTTTAAAGAGGCCCATGTCAAACTGCGGCCGGTGGAATTTGCTTCGGACGGTTTATATTTGTGCGGGACCGCGCACTATCCCAAACTCATCCCTGAGACCATCAGCCATGCCAATGGTGCGGCCGGACGGGTGCTGACCATGCTCTCCCACGATACGGTGACGGTCCCGGGTTCCGTCTGTGAGGTGGATGAAAAAAAATGCATCGGATGCGGTGTCTGCGTGACAGCCTGTACCTACGGGGCTGTTGAACTTGCCACCGTCAAAAGAAAAGACAAGGCAAAGGTATTCCCTGTGCTGTGCAAGGGATGCGGGCTGTGCAATATGAAATGCCCCACCGGTGCCATCCAGTTAAAGCATTTTACCGATGAGCAGATCACAAGCCAGATTGATGCGGCTGTTTAAAGGAGGTGAGAAGAATGAGTTTTGAACCGAATGTCCTGGGCTTTGTATGCCACTTCTGAGCGTACGGCGCTGCCGACCTGGCTGGAGTTTCCAGACTGCAATATACAACCCAGATGAAGCTGATTCGCGTCATGTGTTCGGGAAGAATCGACCTGGAGTTCGTCTTCCGCGCTTTTGCCAATGGGGTGGACGGGGTCTTTATCGGGGGCTGCATTTTAGATGAGTGCAACTTTGCCACCCACGGCAATTACCACGCCCTGAACATGGTGCTGATGAGTAAAAAGATTATGGCATACACGGGCCTGAATCCGGACAGACTCAACATCGCCTTCATGTCCTCGGGGGATGGCACGGCCTATGTCAAAGCCGTCAATGGATTTGTGGACCGGATCAAAAAACTGGGTCCCATCTCAAATGATACAGAAGAATCAGACCTTGCCCGGAAACTTTCCCGGGTGCGACAGCTCATCCCCTACATCAAAATGGTAAAGCGGGAAAAGCTGGACGTCCAACTGAAAGATGAGGCGGCACGGGAAGACTTCTATGCGGCTGACGAGATAGACGAGATGTTTGAACATGTGGTCTCCTACTATATTGACCCTGAAAAATGCAGAGGGTGCATGATCTGCGCCCGGAACTGCCCGGTTGACGCCATTGAGGGGGGAAAGAAAATGATCCATGTGATCGACCAAACCGCCTGCATCAAGTGTGACACCTGTTATACCCTCTGCCCTGATAAGTTTGATGCCGTACAAAAAATCGTATCCGAACAGGTACCGGAACCGTTACCCATGGAAGCCCGGGCCATATCCGGTTAATGATGGAAGAGGTGAACTGCGATAATCAGAAAGGCATGTTATGACCGAAATCCCAGTTAAAGGCAAAACCTATCATTTCAGTGATGCCGTAAAAGCGGCCGGCGGGATAGATACAAGCTGGTGCTACCAATGCGGAAAATGTGCCGGCGGCTGCCCCCTTGTCCATGAGATGGATTTAACCCCTGCCCAGCTCATCCATGGGATTCAACTGGGGCTTACGGACCTTGTTGCCACAAGCAGAACCTACTGGATGTGCGCATCCTGCCAGACCTGCACCACCCGGTGCCCCCAGCACGTGGATGTGGCCGGGGTGATGGCGGCCGTTAAAATCGTTATGGAAAACGAAGAGCACCCGCCTTTGGTGCCCGAAGTCCAGGCGTTTAACTTTAGTTTCCTTGAAAACATAAAGCTTTTCGGACGGACCTACGAACCTGGGGTGGTGGCCATGTTCAAGCTCAGGACACGGGAGTTTACCAGGGATCTTGGGATGGGGGTGGAAATGATAAAGAAAGGCAAGTTTAATCTGCTGCCCCGGTTTACGGGCGCATGGTCGGTGCGCAAAATATTCATGCGGGCCGGAAGGCGGGAAAAAAGATGAAAAAGAATAGGTATGCATACTATCCGGGGTGCTCCCTTCACGCCACGGCAGCAGAGTATGACCGCTCACTCACGGCAGTATGCCGCAGGATGGATATCGAACTGGTTGAGATTGAAAAGTGGGTTTGCTGCGGATCCACCGCAGCCCATACCAAATCCAGACTGCTTGCGGAAGCCTTGCCCATGGCAAGCCTGGCCAGGATGGAGGCAATGGGGATAGAAGAGGTGATTGTGCCTTGTCCCGAGTGCTTTTCGAAACTCAAAACCGCCCAGCACCATGTTGCCCGGGATAGAAAAACAAGAAAATCCGTGGCCGATATCATCCAGACCCAGTGCTATGAGGAGGCAAGGATTTACCATCCCTTGAAGATATTCTCCGAAGATCCTTTGCTTTCCCAAATCCCCTCCCTTGTGACCCAGGACCTGTCCGGACTGAAGATTGCCTGCTATTACGGCTGTCTGATCACCCGCCCCCCTGAAATAGCCGGGTTTGATAATTGTGAGGCCCCGGAATCAATGGACCGGGTACTTAAGGCTGCGGGGCTAAGGACGGTTGACTGGAACCATAAGACCCGGTGCTGCGGATCATCTTTTGCTGTTTCAAAACCTGAAATTGTGAAGGATCTGAGCGGCCAGGTCCTGGACGATGCCAGATCTGCCGGGGCAGATGCCATTGCCGTGGGCTGCCCTGTCTGCCATGTGAATCTTGATACCCGCCAGCCAGAGGGTTTCGATATGCCGGTCTTTTATTTTTCTCAGCTAATGGGTGCAAGTTTCGGCATGTCACCAACGGATCTTCTGCTTCACCGGCATTATACGGAAGCGAATACGTGGCTTGAACGCTTCCTCCAATCAGGGTATATTACCCATCTGCAATGAAAGAACAGATAAAAAGGGCTCAATATGCGATCTGAAGAACCGGAGTGGAAAACCTTTAACTATAAAAGCGGCCTGAAACTCGATGAGAAAGTCATGGTGTCCCTGGTCAAGGCCTCCGAGGTATATAAAAAGGATTCTGATGCCATTTACAAGGACTACGGCATGACCTTTTCCCAGTATAATGTGCTCAGGGTTCTGAACAACTCCAAAAACGGGCAGAACACGGTCACCGTTGCCAGCAAGATCATGATGGTGTCCGGCCCCAACATGACGGGGATTGCCAAGCGCCTGGAAAAAAACGGCTTTATCCTGCGAAAGAACGATCCTAAAGACGAACGCATCACCGTACTTGAAATCACCCCCAAAGGAAAGCGGGTCATCGACAATATCCGGGATGCCCACAACGAGAATATCCAAAAATACTTGAGCGGCTTTTCAGAAGATGAGAAAAAAGGGCTTCTGGAAAGCTTGAAACAGGTCTTCAACAACAGCCACGGCGAATAAAAAACAGCCCTGTCCGAATTGCATACGACAGAACGTCCCCAACCCTAACAACTTGTTTTTAAAACACATTAATCACATCACACGCTGCATCAGAGGTGACTCCCATAGCTGTGGGCCAGTCAATGAGTTGATACGCTCAACTATCTAAAAAATTGTTTTGACGAATCCCCCTTTTTTCCTTGACAGAACGGTTCCGCATTCAATATATGGTATTAAAGCATAACTAATTAATAGTTAAATTGTAACTATATTTTATTGCCGGGCAACATGCGCTTCTGACCACGCAACATCCTAATCCGTCCCCGGACACGCCATGGCAATAACAGGGTTCCAAACCGATCACGCCGTAACCTGAAAGGAGGTGATAGGAAAAGCCACTGTTCAACCAGCAAGGGTCATCCACAATCCAGGGTCAAAATTCATATAGCCGAAACAAGCGGCTTTAGGAAACAGATATTGCTGCTTTCCCGGGCAATTCGCGGACGGTTTGCGTCCCTGCCTGCCAGGCGGGTAATTTTTCAGACCCGGATTCAATTTTACCAATGATGAGGAGGTCCGTGAGATGAAAAAGGTTATGACCGCATTATGGCTGTCGCTTCTTTTTACCTGTGTCTGCTTCCCGTTGAATGCCATTGCCAAAACCAAACTTTCCTATGCAAATTTTTTCCCGCCCACCCATATCCAGAGCCAGCTGGCAGAAAGCTGGTGCAAGGAGGTGGAAAAACGAACCAACAATGAAATCGTCTTCAATTACTATCCGGCCGGCACCCTGACCAAGGCCCCCCAGACCTATGACGCAGTTGTCCAGGGCATTGCCGATGTGGGTATGACAGTTCTTGCCTACTCCAGGGGACGGTTTCCGGTTGCATCCGCCATTGACCTGCCCATGGGATATTCCAGCGGTGTCCAGGCCACAAAGGTGGCCAATACCGTATTGGAGAAATTCCATCCCAAGGAGTTTGACGACACAAAAATCATGTTTCTCCACGCCCACGGTCCCGGCCTCATCCATACCCGTGACAAGGCGGTAAATTCCCTGGAAGATCTAAAGGGATTGAAACTGAGGGGCACCGGCACCTCCGGGAAAGTCCAGGCGTCTTTAGGTGCGTCCCCGGTGGGCAAATCCATGAGGGAATGTTACCAGATGCTTCACAAGGGTGTTGTGGACGGATCTTCCCACCCCATGGAGTCCAACAAGGGCTGGAAACTGGGGGAAGTGGTCCATTACATGGTCCAGAACTTTTCCACGGCATATACCACCACCTTTGCGGTATTCATGAACAAAGACAAATGGAACGCCCTTTCTCCCGAGCACCAGAAAATCATCTTGGAAATCAATGCGGAATACGCAACCAAACACGGCGAGGCCTGGGATGATGCAGATAAAAAAGGCCTGGCCTTCTTCAAAGAAAAAGGCGGCAAGGTCATTATCCAGTCTGATGCGGAATCCAAGAAATGGGCCGACAAAGCAGCCGTTGTTGTGGACGATTACGTCAAAAGTGTCTCTGCTAAGGGGATAGACGGCCAGGCGGTTGTGGATGTGATCAAAAGCAGTATGTAAGTCTTTTATATGGGCGGCGGCCGGCCTAAAATGAGGGCCGGTCCCGCCAGTTTTACAGGGGAGGCAGATTATGGGATTTACCCCGCTGGAACATGTATCACGGGTATTTAAACTTTTAGGGGCGGCAGCGCTCATGGGAATGATGCTGCTCACGGTGGCGGATGTGGTGGGCCGCTTTTTCAAAGCCCCGATTTTCGGATCGGTTGAGGTGGTGGGATTTCTGGCCGCCATTCTTGTGGCAGCCGCCCTGCCCTATACCTACCGGGCCGATGGCCATGTGGGGGTGGAAATCCTGGTCCGGCTCCTGCCAAAACAAAAGCAGCTTTGGATCACGATCCTGACCCGGACGCTGAGCCTCATACTGTTTAGCCTGATCACCTGGCAGATGTTTCTCTATGCCAAGGATATCCATGAAACCGGAGAGGTTTCCATGAACCTGGAATTTCCGGTCTACTACATTGTCTACCTGTTGTCCGCCGGCCTGACGGTCTTTACCGTCACCATTTTCATGGCGGTAGTAAATGATATCAAACAATTAAGAGGGTTGAAGACAAAATGAGTCCCACACTTATCGGCGTTCTTGGTATTGCATTCATGATCCTCATGTTCCTGACTCAGATGCCTGTGGCCTTCGTCATGGCAGCGGTGGGTTTTGCCGGATTTTCCATCATGGTCAATCCCGATGCGGGCCTGGTCATCCTCTCCCGAAATGTGTATGAAACCTTTGCCTCCTATGATCTGACCACCATCCCCTTGTTTATTCTCATGGGTCAGTTGGGATTCAACTCCGGTATCAGCCAGCGGCTCTACGATGCGGGATACAAATTTCTTGGCCATATCAAGGGCGGCCTTGCCATGGCCACGGTTTCCGCCTGCACCGCTTTTGGTGCGGTGTGCGGGTCCAGCCCGGCCACTGCCGCCACCATGGCCACGGTGGGCCTGCCCGAAATGAAACGCTACGACTACAACGATGAACTGTCCACAGGGTCTGTGGCCTCAGGGGGCGGCATCGGCATGATCATGCCCCCGTCCGTTGTCCTGATCATATACGGGATCTTGACAGAACAGTCCATCGGCGCCCTGTTTGTGGCCGGCATTCTCCCGGCACTTCTGATCACAGTCCTTTTCATTGTCTCCATTTTCATCCGGTGCCGGACCCACCCGGAACAAGGACCGCCGGGGGAAAGATTTCCCTGGCACGATAAGATCAAGGCACTGGCCGGCATGGGGGAAACCCTATTGATTTTCGCCCTGGTGGTGGGCGGGATATTCATCGGGCTGTTTACCCCGACAGAGGCCGCTGCCATCGGTGCCTTCAGCGTCCTGATCATTTCCCTGGTCCGGCGCCAGCTTACCTGGCAGGGATTTGTCAAATCCCTGATGGAAACCCTCAAAACCTCCTGTATGGTGCTGATGCTCATCACCGGGGCTGTGATTTTCGGAAAATTTCTTGCCGTCACCCGGATTCCCTTTGAGATCGCCGGCTGGGTCGGAGGTCTGGACATGCCCCCTGCCCTGGTCATGGGGGTCATCATCCTGATCTATTTTTTCGGCGGCTGTTTCATGGATGCCCTGGCCTTTGTGGTCCTCACCGTTCCCATTTTTTTCCCCGTGGTCATGGAACTTGGGTTTGACCCCATCTGGTTCGGGGTCATCATTGTCATGGTTACGGAAATGGGGGTCATCACCCCGCCCGTGGGCATAAATGTGTATGTGGTTTACGGGGTGGCCAAAAATGTCCTGGAAGATGAAATCCCATTGGAGAGAATATTCAAGGGTATTTTCCCCTTTTTACTTGCCGTGATTGCAGGGGTGATCATCATGATGATTTTCCCTCAGATTATTTTATTTCTGCCCACCCTGATGTACTGATCAGTGCAAGTTTAAAAAATAAGGTGACAAAGCCAAAATGATTAATAATATAAATCAATTTTAGAACATGCCCAAGCTTTGGTTTAAATATTTTTATTTTTCCTTTAGAAAATTAAAAATAACGCTTGACAACAAAATTCAGTTTTGGATAGGCTGATATTTAATAGAATTCTCAACTTACACCTACCTTTGATCACGCGCAATTTCTCACGCGACGCCTGAGCTTCCCATCTCACACCACAAATCTTATCTAATCCAAAATTTTGTAAGGAGGGCACCCATGCCGATGAACACATTGACTCTTGACGGGTATTCCTTAACCATTGAGGAATTGGTCCGGGCGGGCACCGATTTGTCTGTCCAGGTGGAAATCAAGGAAGAGAACTGGGCAAAAATCCGGGATTGCCGGAAACTTGTGGAAACATGGGCAGATGAAGAACGATGCATTTACGGGGTGAACACCAGTTGCGGGGGCCTTGTGGACCACCTCCTGCCAAAGGAGCGTGACAACGATTTTCAGAAGAACCTGGTCAGAAGCGTGGCCACCCAGGTGGGAAAACCCTTTGATGACACCCTGGTAAGGACCTTTATGATTGCCAGGGCCAACTCCCTGTGCCGGGGGTATTCAGGGATCAAAGAAAAAAACCTGAAAATATACCTGGACATGATCAATAACCATGTCTTTCCCCTGATTCCCAGAAAAGGGTCGCTGGGCACCAGCGGAGATCTCGGCCCCCTGGCCTGTATCGCAAGTGTCGGATTCGGGGAGTGGAAGGCAAGGTACAAGGGAGAGGTTATGCCCGGGGCAGCGGCCATGGAAGCTGCCGGCGTGGAACTGATGCACCTGAATGCCAAAGAAGGGCTGTCCCTGATCAACGGCACCTCCGCCATGGTCGGCCTGGCCTGCACCGTGATCAGCGAGGCAGTGAACACCTTGAAAAACTCTGATATCATAGCGGCCTTTGCCATAGAAACCCTGATGGGCCGGATCAATCCCTTTGATGTAAGGGTCCATGAACAAAAATACCACCCCGGCCAGTACGCCACGGCCGATAACCTCACCCGGTTGCTGACAGGCTCGGGCATGGCCATTGACGAACAGCAATTGTCCATGGAACTGCAAAGCGTACTAAAGGAGCATAAAGGCATCTCCGTGGCGGATATCCCGGTGGAGGACGCCTATTCCATCCGCTGCACCCCCCAGTTCGTCGGCCCCACAAAAGAGGCGGTGGACAACGCTGAAAAAGTGCTGCTCCGGGAGTTGAACTCCTCCAATGACAATCCTCTGATTTTCACCGAATACGACACCTTTATCCACAACGGCCACTTCCACGGCCAGCCCATCTCATTTGCCATGGACTGCCTGGGGATATCGATGGTCAACCTGGGTGTGGTCAGCGACCGGCGCATCGACCGGTTCATGGATGCCGCCCACAGCACCGGCCTGCCTCCCTTTCTGTGCAAAGAAGACACCGGGGTCCGCATGGGCCTTATGGGCGGTCAGTTCATGACCACCTCCCTGGTGGCGGAAAACAGGACCCTGGCCGTGCCCGCCTCCATTCAGTCCATCACCTCCACGGCCGATTTCCAGGATATTGTCAGCTTCGGGCTTATCGCGGGCAGAAAGGCCAGGAAAATTGTGGGTAACACCAACCATATCCTGGCCTTTGAACTGATGTGCGCCGCCCAGGCCGCCGACCTGAGAGGACCTGAGAAACTGAGCCCGGCCGGACGGATCATGTATGACCTGACCCGGGAAACCTTGCCTTACCTGGACTACGACAAGGTCTACATGGATGATTTAGAGGCCCTTAAGGATCGGATCGCTTCAGGCGAATTTGTTGAGAAAATTGAAGAGGCCATAGGAGAGCTTTCGCTGGTTCACAAAAAGGAATAAGGAATAGGGGAGGAGACCATGCATCCGGTAGCACAAAAGATCATTGCCGAATATCAGAAGCGGTTCCCCCTGTCCAGGGAGCGCCATGAGCAGTTGATCCGGTACATCCCCGGGGGGGCCACCAGAAGCCTGAGCTACTTCAAACCCTGGCCCCTTCACATCAGCCACGGCCAGGGCGCCCATGTGTACACCCACGAAGGCCATGCCCTGCTGGATGTGACCAATGCCTACGGGGCCCTGATTCACGGCCACGGGGACCCGGACGTGGCAGCGGCGGTCTGTGCGGGAATCGAAAAGGGGTCCCAGTATTCCACCCCCACGGACGGCCAGTTCAAACTGGCAAAACTGCTCTGCGACAGGGTCCCCGGATTCGACAGGGTCCGCTTTTTAAACTCAGGCACCGAGGCCACCATGTTTGCCATGCGCACGGCCCGGGCGTTCACGGGCCGGGACAAGGTCCTCAAGATGAGCGGGGGGTTCCACGGCACCCATGATGCCGTGGCCGCCTCCACAAAAAAGAATGTGATCACTGCCGGGATCCCTGCGGCCATGACCCGGGATATCCTGGAGGTGCCCTTCAACGATGCAGCGGCCCTGGAAAAAACAGTGTCGGCCCATGCCGGCGACCTGGCAGCCGTGATCATGGAACCGTTTCTCGGCGCAGGCGGGGTGGTCCTCCCCGAAAACGGCTACCTTAAAACCGTCAGAGAAATCACAAAAGCCCATGATGTCCTGCTGATCTTTGACGAGATATTTTCCTTTAGGGTGGATACGGGCGGCTGCCAGAAGCGGTTCAATGTGACCCCGGACATCACCACCGTAGGAAAGGTGGTGGGCGGCGGATTGCCCATCGGCGTTCTGGGCGGCAGGGCCGATATCATGAACATCTTTTGCCATGAGAACACGGAAAAACCCCTGTACCACTCCGGTACATTTAACGGGTACGAAACGGTAATGCAGGCAGGCTTTGCCGCATTGTCAAAGTTTGATGAAAAGGCGGTTGCCCGGGTGAATGGCCTTGGAGACCGGTTCCAGGAGGGGCTTAAGGAAACCTTTGCCCAACAGGGCCTCAATATCCGGTCCACCCAGATCGGGTCGCTGCTCAACCTTCACTTTGTCAATGAACCCATTTCCACACCGGAGCAAGTACTTGCATCCGAGGAGGAGCTTCATACCCTCATGCACCTGTCACTGCTCAACAAGGGGGTGTTTTCAATTCCCAGGGGCCTTTTTATTCTATCCACCGTGATGACCGCCTCCCAGATCGACGGCCTGGTTGAAACCATTGCCGGGGTTCTTGAGGAACTTGGGCCCCTGATCAGGGAGAATTACCGCCACCTGCTGGCAGGGTGACGGGCAACGGCAGCAACAATACGGCTAAGCGTAAATCAAAATAAAGGAGGAGAGGTTATGGAGAATAAGATTATTATTACCGCGGCCATCACAGGCTCGGTCCACATTCCCACCATGAGCGACCACCTTCCCATTACCCCGGACGAAATAGTGGAAGATGCGGTCAAGGCCTGGGAAGCCGGGGCTGCCATCGCCCACATCCATGTAAGAAATCCCGAGGACGGCATGCCGGTGTCCAGTCCCGACCTTTTTTTGGAAGTGCATTCCAAAATTAAGGCCCGGTGCGATATGGTGCTGCTGCCCACCACAGGGGGCGGCATGAACCAGACCACCGAGGAAAAACTGATCCCCATCAAACAGCTGGAACCCGAGATGTGCTCCTTTGATCCGGCCCCTTTCAACTTCGGAATTTTCCAGATAGCAGGCAGATTCAAGGACTTCAAATATCCCTGGGAAAAAGAATACCTGGAGCTGTGCAAAAACGTCACCTTCAGGCCCACTTTCAGCGATGACCTCATCTATGCAAAAACCTTCCTTGACATCGACACCAAGCCGGAAATCGAAATCTACGAGCTTGGCCATGTCTCCTATGTAAAATGGCTCCTGGAGGAAAACCTGCTCAAACTGCCGGTGCACCTGCAGTTTGTCTTCGGTCCCATGGTGGGATGGATGACCCCGTCAGTCAAACATCTGGTCCTGATCCATGACGAGGCCAAAGAGGTTCTGGGAGAGGAAAATTTCACCTGGTCCGTGGCCGCCGGGGGCAGGTTCCAGATCCCCATCACCTCCACGGCCATTGCCATGGGCGCCCAGAATGTCAGGGTGGGGCTCGAAGATTCGGTCTATGCCGGAAAAGGCGTCATGGCAAAGGCCTCTGCCGACCAGGTGACCATGATTAAAAACGTGGCCAGAGAAATGGGCCTGACACCGGCCTCACCTGACGAAACCCGGCAGATTCTCGGGCTCAAAGGCCTGGACAAGGTTAACTTTTAAGTAAAGGAGACCCGCGATGAACTATTCCAGCTATGCATCCATCCATGCCAGGCATATCCCGGAAAAAACCTGCCTGATTGAACGGACGGCATCAACCGGGGTCCGGCGGACCCTCACCTGGAAGGAATTTGACGATGAAATCAACCGGACCGCAAATTTTCTTTCCAAAGAACTCCATGTCAAAAAAGATGATTTTATCATGCATCTCCAGAACAACTCCCTGGAATGGCTGATCACCTATTTTGCCATTATCCGGCTGGGGGCGGTTGTGGTACCGCTGAATTTCAGGTTTGAAAGCGAGGACATCCTCTATGCGGCAGGAGTGTGCAATCCGGAAGTTTTTATCCTGGGGGATGAATTTTTAGGTGTGGTCCGGCCGATCATGGCTGCCATGTCGTCGGTGAAACACTATGTCTGCATCGGCGAAAATTCCCCGGAAGATATGATTGATTTTCAACGGGTCACGCACTACGAGGATACCTTAGATGCCCTTGTTCCGGTTACACCGGAACACAGCCTTGCCATGATGTTCACCTCCGGGACAACAGGAAAGCCCAAGCCCGTGCTTCACACCCATTTTTCCATCAACAGCACGGCCATCGGCAACGGGATGAGTTATTTTGTCCAGCGCAACGACAACTACCTGATATTCCTGCCCCTGTATCATTCGGGCACCTTGTTTCTCTGGGCGCCCTTTTACGCCACCGGCGCCACCGGCACCCTGATCCGGGAATTCAAGGACCCCAAATACATCATCGAAGCCCTGGCAGAAGAGAAATGCACCGATACCCTTTTTGTGGTGCCGGTGGCCATTGCCATTCTCAATGCCGTTGAAAAAGGTGAGCTTGATCTGAGCCGGTATGACCTGTCGGCATGGAAATACATGGAGATCGGTGCCCAGCCGGTACCCTTTGATACCCTAAAGCTCCTGGTAAAGCATCTGCCCTGCCAGGTATCCAATATCTACGGCATCACCGAAGGCGGCGGCGGCGGCCTGTTTAACCTCTATCCCGAGGATGTCCTCGAAAAACCGGGCTCCATCGGAAAACCGACTTTCGCCGTGGAGGCCAAGATCGTCGGTCCCTTAAGTGATGAGGACCTTGCCCCCGAAGAGGTGGGGGAACTGATCTTTAAAACCCCCCGCATGATGGCCGGCTATTATTCCAACCCGGAAAAAACGGAAGAAACCTTAAAAGACGGCTGGCTGTATACCGGTGATTTGCTCAAAAAAGATGCGGACGGATATTACTACATCGTGGACCGGATGAAAGACATGATCATCAGCGGCGGGGAAAACATCTACCCGGTGGAGATTGAAGACGCCCTCATGGATCACCCGGATATTGACGATGTGGCCTGCATCGGATATCCCGATGACCGCCTGGTGGAGATCGTTCTGGCCGTTGTTCAACTCAAGGACGGCAAAAATATAAGTGAAACCGATATAATTGAATTTGCAAAATCCAAACTTTCGCTCTATAAAGTACCCAGAAAGGTGATATTTGACGCGGTCCCCAGAAACCCCACTGGAAAACTCATGAAACCGCTGCTGCGCGAAAAATTCACCGGCCGCAAACAAGCATTTAAAAAATTGGAGTAACCGTTACAATGCGCCGACACCGGTGCGGTGGACTCTAATACAAAAGGGAGCCTGCCGCACTGCCGAAACCATAACACCGAAAGAAAAGGAAAGAACGATGAAACTTAAACCATTTGTAGTCTTCCTGATTCTGTTAGTGGCCGGCAGCCTTATCCTCGCCTCCCCTGGGCTGGCAAAGAAAAAACCCTCCCTTGACAAATGGAAACCGGATTTTGACCCCAAAGGGGCCAAGTACCGGTGCATTGTGTCCAACGTATCCACACCGGGACTTGTGGGGGTCCTGGCAGGCTTTGAAATCCGTGACGAAGTATGGAAAAGAACAGGGGGGAAAGTCTATGTGGATTTCAAGCCCTACTCCATGCTGGGCGGGGAAGTCGAAGTCCTGAACATGCTGCAGATGGGCGCGGTCCAGGGCATGGGCGTGTCCTCCGTTGCCTCCACCAACCTGGGGCCAAGATTCGGGGTTGTCAACCTTCCCTTTCTGGTGAACTCCTTTGACAAACTGGAAAAATTCATTTCCAATGAAAAACTCTTCAGCCATTTTCTCAATGCCATGGACCACCAGGGCATTACCGGGCTGGATATCACGGGATACGGCAATTACGGCTGGGCCACCACCGTGCCCGTTAAAACCATAGCAGATGCCAAGACCGTGAAATTCAGGATTGCCGAAGCCGCCGTCAATCAGCTTTCCTACCGGAACTGGGGATTCAACCCGGTCTCCATGCCCTGGCCGGATGTGCCCGTAGCCCTCAAACAGGGGGTGATCACCGGCCTGGACCATACCCTGACCGTCTGTAACGTCACAAAGAAATTTGAAGTGGCCAACTATTTTACCCAGATCAACTATGCCCAGGGCCTGTTTATCTGGATCTTCAACAAAGCCTGGCTGGCCAGCCTTCCCCAGGATGTAAGAGAGGCGTTTGTTGCCAGTGTTCATGATGTGTGTGCAAAAAGCCGCCAGAAGACAAAGGCGGAAGAAGAGGCAAATATCGCCAAGGCCAAGGCTGCAAGGGTCGCATTCTACAAACTGTCGGATGCAGAAATGGCCGTGCTCAAGGATCAGAGCTCCGGCACCTATGAAAAGTACGCCCCTGAGATCAACAAACTTTACCCCGGCGATACCTACAAGCCGGCCGACTATCTCAAAGAGGTGCAGGACTTTCTTAATTAAGCAGAACCGACACACATAGACCGGGACAACCTTAGATGCTGGGAACAATACTGAAAAAACTGGATAAGCTGATCAGCCGGATTGAGGAATGGACCCTTTTTACCATTGTGACGGCTGCTTTGATCTCTTTATTTGCCAATGTGGTGCTACGGTACGGTTTCAACTACACCCTGGCCTGGAGTGAGGAACTGGTCCGTATCGTGATCATTTACTCCACCTTTGTGGGCGCCAGCGTGGCCATCAAGAAAGGGAGTATGATCCGAATTGATGCCGTGGTTCAGATCTTTCCGCGCCTGGAAAAAGGCCTGACCTTTTATTCCCATATCCTGATGCTTGTTTTCAGCGGTATCATGATCTTCTACGGGTATAAAATGACCCATCTGCAGATGCTCACCCACCAGAAAACCATTATCATGCAGATCCCTCTGGTCATTGTCTACGCCATCATGCCGCTCACAGGGGGGCTGATGTGTATAAGGACGCTGCAGGCAATGATCCTTGATATGAAACAGCAACCGAAACAGACCGCCGACTCAAGCGAATAAGGGGTACGCCTTAATGCAGATCAACGATGTGATCCTTCTTTGTGTCCTTCTGGGGTGCATGGCCACCTATGTACCTGTGTTCCTATGCCTTTTCTTCACAGCAGCCATGGGGTTTGTCTTTTTTCTGGACATGCCCCTGGCCCTGCTGGTTCAAACCCTTTTCCGGAGCCTGGACAAGTTTTCCCTGGTGGTGGTGCTCTTCTTCATCCTCTGCGGAAACATCATGAGCCGGGGCAAATCCGTTGAAAAACTGATCCACATGGCCGACTCCCTGGTGAGCTGGCTGCCGGGGGGGCTTGGCATGGCCGGCGTTATCGGCTGCGGTCTTTTCGGCGCCATTTCCGGATCCACCGTGGCAACGGTGGTGGCCCTGGGCGGTTTCATGATCCCCGCCCTGATCAAGAACGGATATGATGAAAACTACACCCTGGGCCTGATGACCACCTCACCCAACCTGGGCATCATCATCCCCCCCAGCATCAGCATGATTTTCTACTCCATGATCTCAAACCAATCCCTGGAGGGGCTGTTTCTCACCGGATTTGTGCCGGGTATTTTAATTATTTTCTGTGTCTGTCTTTACACATGGTTTCTCTACAGAAACCGGACCGATATCAAACGCCTTGCCCGGCCGAGCCCCCGCCGTATCCTGGAAATCTTGAAAGAAGGCTTCTGGGCCCTGATGCTCATCGTGATCATCTTCGGCGGTATATTCTCGGGCATGTTCACCGCCAACGAAGCGGCCGTGGTGGCCAGTGTCTATGCCTTTTTTGTGGAAGTTTTCATCTACAAGTCCATGGGCTTCAAGGATATCAAAGAGGTCACCGTATCTTCGGCCGTGACCTCCGCCACCCTGCTGCTCATTGTTGCGGCAGCCACATGTTTTGGCCGGTACCTGACCTTTGAAAACATCCCCAACCGGGTGGCGGAAGTGGTGATCGCCAGCATTCAATCCCCGGTAGTCTTCCTTTTGACCATGAACATTCTCCTGCTCATTATCGGGATGTTCATGGATATCATCTCAGCCACCCTGATCCTGGGTCCGGTCTTTTTACCCCTTCTGGGGCCCTTTAACGTGGATCCCATGCATTTTGGCCTGATCATGACCGTGAACCTGGCCATCGGCTACTGCACGCCCCCCATGGGGGTCAGTCTGTTTATCACCGGCGCCCTTGCCAACCGGGATATCATCTATATTTCAAAATCGGTGATGCCCTTTCTGGCCATCCAGGTCGGGGTACTCTTTTTCCTGACCTATTTTCCCGAGATCGTCCTCTTTTTGCCCAAGCTTCTGGGATATTATTGAACCGCTGCCAGCGCGCTCCCGGTTGGATGGACTCCGGCAGGGTTCGTTTGATTATATAAACGAACGGGCGTATACTGTTTGCCTATCCTGCCGGAGTGAAAACCGGTTGGGGACGACAATTCAATAAAAGATCAGGAGGCTGGAATGCGTCGGTCATCAAACAGAGGCAAGCGAACTTTTTCCATGATCAAATGCAGCAGCGCTTTTAACATCCGGTGTGCGCTCGTTGCCTTTTTTTTAATCACCTTGCCGGTAGTTTACAGCCAGGTCTGGGCTCATGGATGGAAAGCGCCCAAACCCGCATCTAAGATGGAAAATCCACTTCCTTCAACCCCTGAGGTTCTCAAATCAGGGGAGACACTCTACCAGGATTTTTGCAGCAGCTGCCACGGCATGAACGCACGGGGCGGATCATCAGAGGAACTGGGCTTGTCCATGGCCCCCCCGGACCTGGTAAAACGGCTGAAGGAGCACTCCCCGGGGGATTTTTACTGGAAAATAAACCATGGCCGGGGGGATATGCCCGGATTTAAAGACGATCTGGAACCTGATGAAGTCTGGGGAATCATACGGTATATTGAAGGCTTAATCCCCGAACAATGAAAAATAAAGTTCACATCTCCCCCTGGATGACCATCGGCAGCAGCCTGGTGCTGATGGCCATTGTCGGGTTTTTAGGGGTTGTCAATTACAGCCGGGACAAAGAGCAGATGAGCAAACTGCTGGAAGAAAAAGGCGCAGCGCTTATCCGGGCCTTTGAAGCGGGGACACGTACCGGTATGATGGGGATGATGACCAGGATGGGAGCAGCCGCCAATGAACGTCACCTTCAGATCCTTCTTGAAGAAACCGCGGATCAGCCGGATATTTCCTATATCAGCATCGTTAACCACAACGGCGTGATACTGGCACACAATGAAAAGGATCTAATCGGCGGCCAGTTTGTCCCTCCGCCCGTTCTGGAAAGCATCTCGCCATCGGATGATCCCAACTGGCGAATTGTGGGCCCACAAGGCCAGCACAGGTATTTTGAGGTATTTAAAACCTTTATGCCTGGTGTCAATCACCAACGGCATTTCCATCAGCACTTGAAGCAGCATGGATCTGACGAAACCATCATGGATCCATCCAGTCCCCCGTATATTTTCATCGGCATGAATATCGCCCCCTTCGAACTTGCCATGAGGGAAGATTTAAAACACAACCTGGTCATGGCGGCCATTATTTTTTCCCTGGGTATCGCCGGCGTCATATCTCTCTTCTGGGCCCAGAGTTACACCCGGTCCAGAAAATTACTTCAGGATACCCAGAAGATTGCCGCGGAGGTGGTGGCGAATCTGCCCGAAGGTATTCTTGTCATGGACACCAGGTACCATGTTGTGTACAGCAACAGCCTGGTATGGCATTTATTGGGAATCAGCGAGAAATCAGCAGATACCACCGATGCCCGCACCTTTCTGCCGGAAAATCTTTGGGATTTGTATACGGCAATCAAGTCGGGAAAAACAAAAGCCGAAAAGGAAATCTGCCTTTTGCCCGAAACCGGTAAGCCGGTGCCGGTGGTTGTCGGCGCAACAGACATCCATGGTCCCACCGGAGAGTATATCGGCTTTATGTTTGTATTCAGGGATCTTTCGGAGATCAGGGCCTTGGAATTAAAAAACCAACGCGTGGAGAAGCTGGCCACCGTGGGTAATCTGGCAGCAGGCATTGCCCATGAAGTCAGAAATCCGTTGAGTTCCATTAAAGGCTATGTCACCTATTTCGGCAGCCTGTTTGAACCGGGCAGTGACAATAGGAAGGCGGCCGATCTCATGACCGAGGAGGTTGACCGGGTAAACCGGGTCATCACGGAACTGCTGGAGTTTGCAAGACCCACTGATCTCAAACCAAAGAACATCCGGGTGACCGACCTTGTGGACCATTCACTGAGAGTCATCGCCCATGAAGCCGAGGCTGCCGGAGTGAAGATAAAAAAGATCCTACCCCGGGATCTGCCGGAGATACATGCGGACTTGGACCGTTTAACCCAGGTCTTTTTAAATCTCTATATCAATGCCCTTCAGTCCATGGCTTCCGGCGGAGAGCTGACGGTGGAGGCCTGCCATGACGATGAACAGGTGGTCATCAGAATCACGGATACCGGCTGCGGCATTCCAGAGGCGGTGGTTTCCCAGATTTTTGATCCCTATTTTACGACCAAAAACAAAGGAACCGGCCTGGGACTGGCCATAGCGCAGAAAATAGTAGAACACCACAACGGCACCATAATGATCCGGAGCACAGAAAACTCCGGCACCCGGGTCTCTGTGAAACTGCCTTTGGGGACCAACGAGGAATAAGCGATTTATGAAAGGCTCCATTTTAATAGTTGATGACGACGTCGGGCATCTGACCATGCTCAAAACCACCCTGGGGAGTCTGGGCCATACCATTGACACGGCAGCGGACGGAAAAGACGCCATAGAGGCAGCAACCGACACCCCCTTTGACCTGATCCTCATGGATGTCAGGATGTCCGAGGTGGACGGCATTGAAGCCCTCCAGCGCATCAAGGCGATGAACCCCGCCATCCCTGTTATTATCATGACCGCTTATTCTTCCGTGGACAAAGCCGTGGAAGCAATGAAACTGGGTGCCTTTGATTATCTCACCAAACCCCTGAATTTCGACGAACTTAAAATCGTCATAGAGCGGGCCATGACCCACCTTCAACTGTCCGAGGAGAACCGGATACTCAAGGAAAAGGTCCGGGGCATCAGCGGTTTTTCAGACCTGATCGGCACCAGCCCTGCTATGGAGAAGGTCATGGAAACAGCCAAAATCGCGGCCCGTTCCGATGCCAATATCCTGATCACCGGAGAAAGCGGTACCGGCAAGGAAATATTCGCCCGGGCCATCCATAAGACCAGCGAAAGAAGTGACCGCTTGATGGTTGTGGTCAATTGTGCGGCCCTCACTGAAACCCTGCTTGAATCAGAGTTGTTCGGCCATGAGAAAGGGGCTTTCACCGGCGCGGACAAACGGCGGGACGGCATGTTCAAAAAAGCGGACAAGGGTACCATATTCCTGGATGAAATCGGTGAGATGCCCCTGTCCATGCAGGTGAAACTGCTCAGGACCATCCAGGAAAAAGAAATCCAGAGTGTGGGCAGCGATAAAACCGTCAGCGTCGATGTCCGGATTATTGCAGCCACAAACAGGGATCTGGCCCAAGAGGTGAAGCAGAAAAAATTCAGGGAAGACCTCTTTTACCGTCTCAATGTGGTGAACCTGGAAATCCCCCCTTTAAGGGACCGCACAGGGGATGTTCCCAAACTTGCCCAACATTTCCTGGAAAAATTTGCAGGGAAAAACCGCAAAGAGATAAAGGGCTTCACACCAACCGCCATGGATGCCCTGTCCAGATATAAATGGCCGGGCAACGTCCGGGAGTTGGAAAACAGTATCGAACGCGCCGTCATTCTCTGTATGGGGCAGTTTATTTCAGAAAAAGAGCTGCTGCCGGATGTGCTCAAGGAGTACAATTCCGGAACAGCGGTCCCCCCTGCCGGCGCCACCATCGGGGGAAGGCCCCTGAATGATGTGGAAATCATGGCCATCCGAGAAACCCTTGAGCAGACCGGGGGTAACAAGAGCAAGGCGGCCAAGATATTGAACATTACCCGGACCACCCTGAATAATAAACTTAAGAAATACGGCCTGGCCTAATTTACAACGGGATTGACACCTTTCCCAGGATCAATTAGTGCCGGTCTAAAAAGTGGCAATAACTCAGATAAAAATTTATGAAAAGAAATCAATACCAATGATGATTTTTCCAGATACAGAAAAAAAACTAAGAAGCAGGATATCAAGCTACAAATCTGCTTTAAATAAAGAAAAAAAAGAATATGGCTGTATAAACGACGGTGCT
>MDTD01162352.1_pt1 | contig 29497 bp, 25 predicted proteins | sample 811221 | NCBI WGS metagenome assembly MDTD01 (sample SAMN05326646, study PRJNA326480) | marine metagenome | isolation source: seawater | place: Pacific Ocean: South West | collected 2011 | reverse complement strand
TTATTACCATAAGCAAGTGATTAATTTATTGTATTGTTTTGACTCAAACTACAACACCATGGGTTTCACATCTATGGTTTCTTTGCTTGATAAAATTGATGAAAAAATTAATATAAATATAATTCATAATTCCAAAGATGTATATGAAAGCATTCCACAATATATTAAAAATCATAAAAATTTAAATTCAATTAATATTCATTTTTTTCAGAATGAAAAATATATATTTCCTAATCTAGACAACTCACACGTATCTGAAGCAACTTACTTTAGATTATTTATCGAGGATTATATCGATAAGTCCCATGATTTTTTAATATATTTGGACGCTGATGTAGTCTGTATTAAGAATCCTATCCCATATTTCAATTCAAAAATACAGTCAATGATTGATAATGATTTTACAGTTGCAGCGATGAACGATCCTGGCATGCCAGAGATTGATGAAAGAAGTATCAATTTAGGAATAAAAAGCGGGAGATATTTTAATGCTGGAGTAATGATAATAAATTACTCAAAATGGATAGACCAAGACATTAAAACAAAATCTACTCAGATTATTAAAGAAAAAAAAGAGAAGCTTATTTTATGGGATCAAGATGTGCTTAATATTATATTTGATGGAAAATTTCAGAATATTGATCAAGAATTCAACTATAGGATGGATATTTTAAATTTTTCAGATAAAGAAATAAGTTCAATTCAAAATAATGTCTATCTAATTCACTATTTTGGAAAATCAAAGCCATGGACTTTAAAAGGTATAAACTTTGGAATATCTGAATATTATCAATCTGAATTTAGAAAAATTAGTAAAAATAAATATCATATTGTTCATAAATGGAAAAGAGATTCATTAAATTATATTTTTGAGATAATATTGTCAACTAAATTGTTTAAACTTAAATTTCCATTTCGATTTATTGTGGAAGCTTTACGAAGTTTTTTTAATTAAACTTTTTAAATAAAACCATAATAAAATAACCAATGTGTGTGGTTATATTGGACAAATATCTCAAAATGAAATTAATCATGAAAAATTATTAAATCAAAATAAAAATATTATCTGTAGAGGTCCTGACGAAAAACAACAAAAAAAAGGTAATTTATCAAAATTTAATAAAAGAAATAATTTAAATTATTCATTTATATTTAATCGACTTTCTATTATTGACCTCTCTAGCAATGCTTCACAACCAATGTTTTCAGAACAATTTAATACTGCGATAATGTTCAATGGTGAGATATATAATCATAAAATTTTAAGAAATGATCTTGAAAAGGAAAATATTAAATTTAAATCTAAAAATTCTGATACCGAAGTATTACTAAATGGTTTATCAAAATATGGTTTAAGCTTTCTGGATTACGTTACAGGACAGTTTGCAATTACATTTCTTGATTTTGATAGCAATAAACTGTTTATGGTAAGAGACAGATTAGGCCAAAAGCCATTATTTTATAGTTTTAAAAATGATAATCTCTTATTTAGCTCAAATTTAAAGTCCCTTGCTAATATGCATACTGATATTTCAGTTGATGAAAAATCAGTTGATGAGTATATCTCATATGGTTATATTTCTTCGCCGAAAACAATTTTTAAAGACATATACAAAGTAAAACCTGGAGAAATAATTGAAATTGATCTCAATGATGGAATGAAAATCAAATCAAAAAAAATATATTGGGAAATTACAAATTTTATTGGTGAATCTAAATTCCAAGAAGATATTTTTTACGAAAAGTTTAATAATGCGGTTAGTTTAAGAAAAGTTGCAGATGTAGAGGTAGCTTCATTGTTGTCTGGAGGAATAGACTCAACTTCAGTTGTAAAAGCTTTGAAAGAAACTTCGCCATCTGTCAATACCTTTTCTATTGGTTATGAGGACGACAAATATGATGAAAAATATTGGTCACGAATGGTTTCAAAAAAATACTCAACAAATCATATTGAAGCAATTATTACCAATAATGAATTTGAAAAATATATCAATGATTCAATTCAGTTTTTAGATGAGCCTTATGCTGATCCGTCAATTGTTCCATCATATGTAATAAGTAAAAAAATATCTAATCATTACAAGGTAGCTTTGACTGGTGATGGTGGAGATGAACTTTTATGTGGCTACAGCAGGATACAACAAATATTTTCTACCAGAAAATTCAATACCAATACTATCGAATCAATTTATAATTTTTATCCTTGGTACCTTGGTACTGGAAACAATATCCGTAAAAGATCGAAAAACCTAAATTTAAATTACCAATCATATTTTTCAGACGAAAAATTTCTTTACAAGTTAAACGATCAAGCAAAATGTGACAATAATTTTTTTAAACATAAGTTTGAAAATTTAAAAGACTTAATGCTCGTTGATTTTAACTTTTATTTATCAGAGATGATGATGTTCAAAGTAGACAGAATGTCCATGGCTAATTCATTGGAAGCAAGATCTCCCTTTGTAGATCATAATTTAATTGAATATTGTATGAGTACAAATTTAAATTTCTTGATAAATTCACCAAAGTCTATTCTCAAAGACTACTTAAGGGAAGATTTTGACGATAGTTTTCTTAATAGAAAAAAAATGGGATTCGTTTTTAATCTTGAAAAATGGATTTATGAAAATTTAGATATGATTAAATCATATTTAATTGAGGGAAATACAAGATTCAATAATTACTCGCAAATATTGTCTGACTTATCAATTAGAAAATCAAGAATTAATGCTCAAAGAATTTGGAAAATCTATGTCTTGGAAAAATATTTAAAAGATTACTTTGATAATAGAAATTTATAATCTTGGTATAAGTCATTTACAAGCTTATCAATATGATTATCTTTTCGTACTTTAATTACAGCTTTCTCTGATACTCTTTCAAGAGCTTCGAAGTCTTTTGATATTTCATCAATTTTTTGTTTGTAACTTTCTTTAGATTTAACAAAATATCCATTTTCACTATCGTTGATTAGTTCCTTATGATTTTCAATGTCACTTAATAAAACAATGCAACCATTAGACATAGCTTCAAGTACTGTTTTTGGGTTTCCCTCAAATAAAGATGAAGATATAAAAAATTTATATTGTGAATACTTATCAATTAATTCATCGTTTTTTAATTGGCCTAAAAAATTTACCTTTACTTTACATTCTTGTCCTAGCTCATAAAGTAGCTCGTAGTCAGCCCCCTCCCCAGCGATATCGATTTCATAATTTGTGTTTACAAAATCTTTGATCAATCTTTCAAAGTTTTTTTGTTTTTCAAGTCTTCCTACAGTAAATATTTTATTTTCATAACGAGAGTTAAATTCTTTAAATTCATAGTCATTAACCCAATTAGGTCTGACATTGATTAATTTTGGTTGAATATAGTATTTCTTAGAGAAGTTTAGATCCGCTTTGCTGGTTACAGAATATGAATCTGCAAAGTATAAACTCAAATTAGTAAGTAAAAGATAAAAAGTTTTTTTAAAAAATGACTTTTTTTCATCAATCGAAAATTTGTATGTATCGTACCCAGTTCTTAAAAGAAATGGCTTTTTAATAAGTTTTTTCATAAAAATTGCAATCCATGATCCATTCAATTGGTTATGTATTATCAAATCATGATTTTTAAATTTATCCTTATTTTTGTAAACAAAAAATAAGGAAAATAAAATAGCAAAATATTTATTATTTTTTACTTTTTCAAACATTGGTATAACACTTATGTTTTCTTCATTGAGATTAAAAGATAAGTCTTTTTTATCTCCATAAGTTAGGAAAGTAAACTTTACACCTTTTTTAATTGAAAGCTCCCTGAATATTTTTAGCTCTTTTTGAAGTGTGCCTGACCTTTCCCAAGTTTCTAAAGAATAACCGAAGGTAAAAATATATAAAACTTTCACAATTTAATATTAGTGAGGAAAAAAATTTTAAACTTTCGAGTATTTAAGATAACTTACAAATTATATTTTTTTAACTTTAAAATTAATAACGAGGTTTATGGTTGCAATAATTGATTCTCCAGATTTTATGTTTAACGACATAAATATAAATAGTCTTCCAAAAAGTAGAAAACTCTATTTTTTTATAAAAGGATTAATAGTCGGATTTATTTATAAGAGATTTAATGGCAAAGTATTTTGTAGCCTATTAAATTTATTCTTTCCAGGTAAATCGAGAATTTTATACAACAACGGTAATTATTATAAAAATGTTTTCAAGAATAAAAAAATATATTATCCAAATAAGCGAATCGTAAGAGTTATAAATAATTATGAATTTCATTTCAATTTTTTATTTGAAACATATTGCTTAAACCAAATTAATTTCAAAGACGGAGATACTATTGTTGATTGTGGTGCAAACGTTGGGGAACTAATTTATTCATTTCATCAAAAAAAAAATTGCCATAAATTATATTGCTTTTGAGCCTGAACCAAATTCTTTTAATTCATTAATAATGAATACAGATCAGTTTGAAAACTCCACTAGTCATAATCTTGCTTTGTCCGATTTTGAAGGAAATGTTGATTTTTTTATAGACTCTCTTGGAGGAAATTCATCTCTTGAATATTTTGGTAACAATGAAAAAATAGGCACCGAAACTAAAAAATTAGATTCATTTCATTTTAAAAATATAAAATTACTTAAAGTTGAAGCAGAAGGCCATGAAGAAGAAGTTTTAAAAGGTGCTATAAAATCTTTAAAGTATGTTGAATTTATCTCAGTTGATTATGGCCCAGAGAAGGGTACAAATCAAGAATCAACAATAAGCCAAGTTGTAAAAGTACTTCATGATAACAATTTTGAGCTTGTACAATCTAGCAAGCACAGACAAATTGGGTTATTTAAAAATCAGAAAACATGAGTAAAAAGATTAATTTAACCTTTATTTTTTCAGGTGGAAGAAAAGACAGGTTGAGCAAAGATGAAATTTATGCAAAAGATTTTTTTTATGGATATTTTGGTTTTTCTGAAGATTATTACAACAGTAAAATTGTTGAATTTGAACACATAAATGTTTTTGTAATAAGTTTTTTAGACCGTATATTAAAAAAACTTACAAATTTTCCAGTTGCGTTATCAAGCATATTTAATAATTCATTTAAACAACAGGTAAAGAATTCTGAAATCATCTTTTTAGTTAATGAATCTGTCATGTTCTACTCCTTACCATTTATATATTTTTATAAAAAAAGAAAAAAGGATACGAAAGTTATTTTATTTACAATGGGTCTATTCTCCAACTTTTCTGAAAATAGATTAAAAAATCGTGTACAAAAATTTGTGATAGAAAAAATTTGTCTAAAAACCCTAGACTCTTTGTTGTTTTTGGGTGAGGGAGAGTATGAATATGTTATGAAGACATTCAGTAATTACTCTAACAAATTCTTCTTGGTACCGTTTGGGGTAGATACTGAGTTTTGGAAAAATGAATCAGAATACGATCAAACTGATAAAGATTACATACTATTTATCGGTAATGATCTTAATAGAGACTATGAATTTCTAAAAAAATTAGTAAGAAATATGAAAGATTATAATTTTGTTTTTTTGACATCTAGATTAAACAACAATGATATAAACTCAAAAAATGTTGAATTCTATGAAGGTATGTGGTGGAACAATAAATTATCAGATGACGCTATTAAAACTTTATACAAAAAAGCCCTCTTAACAATTATTCCTTTAAACAACACTCTACAACCATCTGGGCAGAGTGTAGCATTACAATCTATGTGTGTAGGAACACCTGTTTTGATTACTAAAACTGAAGGTTTTTGGGATAAAAACAAATATCAAGATGACGAAAACATTTTCTTTATGAATCAAAATGATGTTACTTTATGGCAAAACAGAATTAAAAATTTATTATCGAGTGATAGAAAGTTGATAGAGGTTTCAAAAAAAGGAAAGAAGTTAGTTTCTGAAAACTTCAATCTAGAACTATTTATTTCACGCATTAAGAAAATAATTTAAAATAGATTATTTGTATATGAGTTAATATATTTTTCTCTATACCCTTTTAGATAATTAATTAAAGGTCTTTTTGTAATGTCTTTAAGTCCAAATGCATCAAAACCAAATTGATTTTGGCTCAAATCTTGAAGATTTTTTATTATGTAATTGGGGTGGTCATCTATTTTTATTTTATGAACATGATATCTATATTTCGACTTTACAACTTCAAACCATGCCTCAAATGCTTCTTCTGGACTTGGCCCTCCTCTGTCTCCATACTCATTAAACTGTTTAAACCATGCTCGAGCAAACCTTGCACGATCTTCTGAAATCATATCTTGTGTTCTAAACAAAGAATCATACTGATATATTGGAACATTAATATTTGGCATTTTTCTTGGATTAATTATTGCACCATCTATTGTTGGAAGGCAAAGATCTCCACCTCCATTAAATTTGACATTTGGAAACTTTTTTTTATTTATAGCTATACATAATCTAGTTTTGATTTGATACCTTTCTGGAGTAAAAAATTGATACTGAGGAAAACTTATTGCCGGCGCATCGGAATTTTTTGATAAATATGTTCTGATTCTATCAAGGTTTTTTTCATGAAAAAAGTAATCAATATCCATTCTAAGAACCCAATCACCACTTGACTTATCGAATCCTTTTTGATAAAACTTTCCAATTAAATCAAATTTAAATTCTTTTGGCCAGTCATTGCCAACAACAACAACTTCATCAGAAAATGATTCATAACAACTTAAGGCCTCTTTCCAAGGATCATTTCTTTCTTCTGGATTTGTCATTGTAGTAAATGTTGAGATTCGCAATTTTTTCCTTTTATTTATTAATAAGATTAGTTGAAAACTAACTAAAATTACCATTAATACACAGATGATAAATAAATATCTTACAATCCTCTCTGGGAATCCTAGAGGCGGTGAAAAAACCTGGCATTCATTGTATGAGAATGTTTTGAATACCATAGGTTCAGATTTAGCCATATGTACAGGAGATAAATGGTTAGACAATCAGTCTTTTTTAGAAGTCTCAAATTATCACTGGATTATAGATGAGCCAGAAGATTGGAAGCATTATTATGAAGAACATTTTGATGGTACTTGGAATGATTATTTTTTGAAAGGTAAAGATACAGGATTATATTCTTCGGGAATAATACATTTTGCTTTAAAGGATATAATGCTTAAAAATTATATCAACGAAATTTTGAAATATGACTTTATAATTTTTACAAGATTTGATCAATACTATATTGGTGAACAAAATTATGATAATACTCAAGACATATGGATACCTGATGGAGAAGACTATTTTGGCTTGTGTGATAGGCATGCAGTCGTACCAAGTAAGCATATTAGAAATTATTTGAATATTTGTGAATATATAAATTCTGAAAATGCATTACAAACAAATGATCCACATTTGAATTGTGAAGTCGCCTATATGAATCACTTAAAAAATGTAGATCTTTTTAAATTTGTAAAAAGATATAACAGATCTCAGTTTACTGCAGCCCTAAAATATGATTTTACTAATTGGAGAGTCCCGGAGTATAAAATTCATTTTTTTAACAATTTATGGATTAAATACCCAGATGAGTATATTGCATCTTTTGAATCACTTTCAAAAAAACAGGATATAATTTTAAGCAAAAATATATTTTTATATTTAAATTATCTATATTTAAAATTTAGAAGATTAGCTGGAAAATTAAAATCAAAAGGTACTTAACTTGAATAAACAGAAACTTTATTTTATTACTTATGGAACAAAAAATTTTGATATAGCTGCAAAACATTTAATTAAGCTTGCAAAAGAATCAAATTTTTTTGAGGAATGTATCTATTTTAAACCTCAAGATCTTGAAAAAGAGTTTATAAAAAAATATGATGATATTTTTTCTTTTCCAAGGGGCGCTGGTTATTGGATTTGGAAACATAAAATTATCTTTGATACATTAAAAAATGTAAATGAAGGAGATCTTGTAATTTATTCTGATTCTGGTTCTAGTTTTAATTCAAAAGGAAAAAAAAGATTTTTTGAATATGTTGAAATGTTAAATGATTCAAAGTTTGGAAACTTTAGAATGCAATGTGAAAAACAATATATTGAGAAAGATTGGACAATTAAAGAACTTTTTAATTATTTTAATATTGGTCTTGATTCAGAAATAGCCCAAAGTCCACAGTTAGAGGCTACTCAAATGATTTTTAAAAAAAATCGTGACTCTATGGACTATTTCATGGAATATATTGAGGTGATTAATCATGATATGTATTTAATATCTGATAAATTTAACTCTATGAATCAGGCTGAAGGCTTTAAAGAAAATAGACATGACCAAAGTATTTTTAGTTTGCTTAGTAAGAAAAGAGGATGTGTCTCAATAGAAAATGAAACACATTTTTCTTCCAACCCCACAAGACAATATGATTACCCTTTTTTGAGTGTAAGAACGTATGGTCACGGATTGAAAGATAAACTAAAATTTAAAATCAATTACCAAAAGAAATATGATTTGCCGGTATTCTTTGATTGATACTCTATGAAAAAAGATATTAAAACATTTATTCCTGCAGCTGGTTTAGCCACAAGACTGGGTGGAATACCCAAATTTTTATTACCCGTGAGTGATGGGCAAACATTAATAGGATTTCATATAGACAATTTAAAAAAAATAAAAAATAACGAAATATCAATTGGAACTAATAAAAAGTTTTACAGAACCTTACGAGACATTTATGGTGAAATATCAATAAACAAAATAAATTCCTCATCTATGGTTCAAACTGTAACAAAGTTAAATCTTGAAAATAAAAAATTATCACTTGTGATAATGCCTGATACATATTTTGAAAATTATAAAATTATAAATCTTATGCGTGAAAAAATTACATCCTCGAACTTAGATGTTGTATTAGGAATATGGAAAATTAAACAAAGTCAGATAGGAAAACTTGGACAATGTATGTTAGACGGTGAAAGCGTAATAAAAATAATAGATAAAGATGTAAATTGTAAAGAAGAGTATTTTTGGGGTCTTATTATGTGGAAACCTAGCTTCAATAATTTTATAAATGATACAGACTTGCATTTTGGAATTTCTTTAAATAGAGCTATTGAAAATAAATTGAAAGTTGGTTATGTAAAATCGCAAGATGAATATTTTGATTGTGGAACTTTCGATGAATATAAAAATCTCTTAAAAAATATGAACTCATGAAGAAAATCTTATATGAAAAAACTTTTTCTTTAAGAAATCCTCCAAGGAACCTAAGAAAAGAAGAAGTAAGTCTTTTTGAACATGAATTTAAAAAAGAAATAAAAGAAAGCTATATTTTTTTTGAAAAAAATATCTATGCAATCAACACAATTATTTTTTCAATTCGTAAGTTGAAATACTTTAATAAGTATTCCTTTTTTGGTGATAAGACACTTTTTGAAAGAATTAAGAGAGTATCAAAAAACATAATAAGAACACCAAAGAAAACTCTTATAATTCATAAGGGTGCTTGGATTGTTGATAATAAAAGTCACGTTTATTTTCATTGGATTTTTGACGCTCTTGAGAGAAGTGAACTAGTTACTGAAGACTTAAAAGACTACCCTTTGCTAGTTCCTGAAGAGTTTTATGAGAAACAGTTTGTAGCAGAGAGTTTAAATCATCTTAAGTTAAACTATATCGTACTTAAAAAAAATCAGTTGTATAGAATAAAAGACTTATTGATTACAAGCAAGACTGCTATGTCCGGAAATTATAATGAAACGATACTTAGAAGTTTAATCAATAGGTTTAAAAATAATTCTGAATTTATAAACATTCCAGAAAAAGAAAATATTTTCATATACAGGGACTCAAAAATAGGTAGAAATATTGAAAATTTTACTGAGATAAGACCAATTTTAGATAAATACAAATATGATGTTGTAGATTTTGAAAAGTACACTTTTACTCAAAAAATATCTTTACTTCGTGGTTGTAAAAATCTGTTAGGCATGTTTGGAAGCGGACTGTCAAATATGATTTTTTTAAATGAGGGAAATAACTTGATTGAGATAAGAAATGAAAATGATAATAAAAATAATGCTTTTTTTTCTTTGGCTTCAGCATGTAATTTAAATTATTATTATTTATTCTTTAAAATAAATGAAAAAGGTTGTTATGTGGATCCCTTAATTCTCGATAATTTATTAAAAAAATTAAAATAAAGTATGAATTTTTTAATAGTATTTTTACTTAATCTCACTGTTCTTAACTATCTTTTTAATTTATTAGAAAGGATTGATAGTGCTCGAATTCTCGAATATTCATATACAAATTTAGCAGAAGACCTTGACTTTATTGGCGCGCAATTTAGTGTAAATTTTTCATATTTTTTGTACTCTATTCCCATATCTTTATTACTTACTTTTATTCTTACAAAGTTTTTAGTACTTGATTTCAAAAACGACAAAATAGAAACAATGCTCAAAAAATTTCTTCTAATTGGATCATCTAATTTAGCAATTTTGTGCTTCTTTATCTATTTTTTAAGACTTTATGAACTTTTATCCCGAGCTTATGTATTTTTTTATATACTGCTTTTTCCATTTATATATTTATCATTTCAGGCAATTCTCAATCTATTACAAAATACAATAAGAAAACCTTTTTACAATCTGGCTATCTTTCCTGTAGTTATTGGGCTGATTTTCATAAATACAAATTTTTATAATTCATCACTGGATAATATTTTAAATCGAGATAAAGTTGAAGAAGATCTTAAGATATTTGCCGAAGAAACTATCGATTCTCTAGGATTTACTGAAGATGAAGTTCTCCAAGATGAAGAATGTAGCCCTTGGTTGGGTACGGGAACATTTGTAGGATGTGTTGGTGGAATTAAGATTACATCTCAATCATATGAACAGCAGGTAACGAATCTTACAGTTTTTGAGAATAAGTTATATATAGTTTTTAAAGACGGAACCGTTTATTTACAAAAAACTCAAGACTCTGAACTAGAGCTCTTTTTAGACTTGACGGATGTAGTCCACACAGAGTTTCCGGGGATGTCCCAAGGGTTGTACGATATTGCCTTTGACTCTAATGGTAAGAGCTTTCTAGTTTCATACTCAAATGATGATATCGCCCTTGTTTTTGAAAAATATTATCTAAACGATGATGGCACCCCAAACTATGATAATTCAGAAGAACTTCTTAGATTATCAAACAACGTCAAATATCATTTTGGCGGTTCAACTATTTGGTCTGAATTTTTTGATGGTTATCTAGTTGGTATTGGTGACATGAGAGAAAATATTATGCCACTTGTTCATTCTGATGCACTAAATACAACAAGTTACAAAGGAAAAATTATTCTTCTTGATTCTGAAGTAACCATAAGTTCTCCATTAATTAATGAGCACGGCTTATATGAAAGTATTGACAAAATTGTTGCTTATGGACTCAGAAACCCATGGCAAATCACTGAGTACAAAGACAGACTAATCATTACTGATGTAGGCTCACAATTCATAGAAGAAGTTAATGAGGTTAAATATTCAGATTATCAAGAAAAAAACTTTGAATCAGTATCTTTTGGTTGGCCGTTAATGATGGGAAGTGAGTTATCTTATAGCTTTCGTGAGAGAAACAAAGATGCTATGACAAGGCTTGATGGTAAAATAACTGATTTGTATTATTGGGAAAGCGATATTATTCAAAAAGCAGATGATTATCTAATTGAAAATTCAAAAAGTCCACTTTTACAATATGACCATTTTGTAAATGAAAATACAATAAGAGCAGCAATAATAGGTGGAGACTTTATTAGAAATGGAACAGGAAAGTATGATGATTATTACTTTTTTACTGATTATGTTGAGAATGAAATTTATGGTGTAAACGTAAACACTCAAGATCTCTTAATATTTCCTATTCCATACCTTGGGAATCCAACCTCTGTTAAAGGTAGTCCTTTTCAGACAGATTCTTTGCTTGTTGGCTATGCAAATGGAATATTATCTAGTGTAGAGTTACCATGATAATCAATGAATTTATACATAAATAATCTTAAAGATAACGAAGTAATAACAAGTTTTAATTTTGCTAGAAATAGCGATTACGTATTTTCTGAAATAATAACAAAAGATAAATTTGATATATTACATAATAAAAACAAACTTTACAATATTAGTGAAAGTGAAAATCAGATCCTATATGTTAATTCTGAAATAAAAATTAAAGAGAACGATGTTATTTTTTGTAATACCTATTTTGTAAAAGAACTATTTTCAAAATTAAAAAATGTTAGTAATTTAAAAAACCTTAAATTAATTACGAACCAAACTGACCACTCAATTACAAAAGAATTATTTAAATTAAAACCAAGTTGTATTTCCGAGTGGTACTCAATAAATATAGATTTTAATTCTCCAGATTTAATTCCGATTCCTCTTGGTTTATCTAATCAAAATGAAAAAAATCTAAACAAAAAACATTTTTCTGAGTTAAAAGAAAACAAAAATAAAATTTATAAGATTTATATTAATTTTCAAAAAAATACAAATTATTTTAAGCGAAATAAGCAGATAAAAAAATTTAAAAATAAAAGTTTTGTACACATTGATGAGCCAAATTTACAGCTTAGTGAATATGCAGAAAAACTAAATTCATACAAGTTTATTCTTTGTCCAGTAGGAAATGGAATTGATACACATAGAGTATGGGAGTCACTTTATGCAGGTTCAGTTCCAATTGTTCAAAAACACATTTCTATGTCAACTCTTGAAAATCTTGATGCGATTCAAATAGATGATTTTAAGGGTATCGATTTAAATTTAATTCGTAATTACACTCCTAATACTGAAAATGATCAAAAATTAAATATTGAATATTGGATAAATAAAATTACAGAAAGCAAATTAAAAAGTGATGAAATTCTTAACATTAAGCTAACAAAGGAAGATTTAGACAAATTTAATAAAAATTATTTTCGAAAACTTGGAAAGGAATCTAATTTAAAGAAGATTAAAACTTTCCAAAGAAAACTATATTCAAAATTAGGTTTTTAAATTATTTTAGAAAATAAGACAGAATTAAAAGTTAAATTATAATTTATAAAGTGCTGCTTTATAAAAGAATAAAATCTTTTCTATTTAGATTAGATAATTTAAAAATCGATAAATCAAAATTTCCATTGAACATGGTATATTTTATAGCTTTGAAAGTAGTAAATTTTTTTAGATGGATTGTGGCATTTTATAATAGACACAAATCCGAAACTTTAAATGATTTTTTTTCTAATATAAATATTTATTGGTATGGAGGCAATGAAGGCCACACCCAACAAGTAATAGGTGAGACAGATTTTTTAAATCGTAAATCATCAAGTGTTAGCTCGATACTAGAAATTGGGTTTAATGGTGGTCACTCGAGTGAAACATTTTTGTGTTCCAATGATCATGTTAAAGTTGACTCCATTGATATTGGTTATCATCATTATGTTAATTTCGGAAAATATTTCCTTAAACAAAAGTATGGAAAAAGATTTAATTTGTTTGTTGGTAAATCAAAAGATGTATTGCCGTCACTAATAGAAAAAAATGAAAAATATGATTTAATTTTTATCGATGGCTCTCACAAGTATGAAGATGTTATTGTCGATCTTAATTATGCAAGAAAATTATCAAATAAAGATACCTTAATAATTCTTGATGATGTCTATCTAATAAATGAAGATGAAGAAAAAATATTTTTTGATAGTCATAATTTAGGACCTACAAAAGCTTGGAAAGAGATGCTAGATGATAATAAAGTTTTTCAAACAGGTTATAAAGAATTTGAATCATTCAACACAAATAAAAGATCAATTGTTTATGGTAAATTTCTATTTAGTTTAGATTGATCTATTAAGTCCAGCCAAAATTCTAATTTTATAAAATTATTTTCTTTTAGTTGTGTCAGATATGTCTCATATAAACTTGAAAGATCATTTTCGTTAATATCATATAATTCTTCCCAGTTTTCTAAAATCAGCATTGGAATATTTAATCTATTTAAATTCTCAATAAAATCTGATTTTTTCACAACAGGCATAGTTTTAACAATTAATGATTCCCAAAATCTATGTGTATCCACTGCTTCTCCAGAAGGACATATACTATATTTATATAAACTTAGATCTTTAATATACCTCTTGCGATTAGCATAATTTTTTGAATCAATAATTTTACTTTCTTTCGAAATTCGTAAAATATTTACCCTATCTTTATTTTTCAGTACATTAAATGATGAGTATATTTTATTTTTTTTATTGTCATGATCTGGGATATTAAAATTAAAAGCATCAAGCCTTCCTTCCAATAGATTATTTCTATTTTTAATGCCATACGGTAGGACTTCTATTCTTTTATCTTTTAAAATTGAAATATTTAAATTACTTGCAAACCATTTAAGCTCCTTATCGCCCAGCATTTTTAAATGATTTTCATTAATTGTTATAGAAGAATTATGTGTCAATAGTATAAAGTAGTTTTTTATATTAGGTAAGTATTCTTCAATGAAATTCTGTAAATACTCTGTCTGAACAAATAGTAAATCGTTTTCTTTTATATCACTTATTTTCATTTCCTCTGATTCATCAAAAATGTGATCTGAAATTTTTTTAAAGGAATCTCCACTTACGTATGGTTTGCTTGAGAGAATTAAAAATTTTTGTATATAATTCAGATAAAAATAATATATAAAATTGATAAATTTTGAAGTCATACTACTGCACAAATTTTTTTAGGTTTTTTTTATGTATATGAAGATTAGCAATTTCAATTTGTCTTTCTTCAAAATTTATATAGGGACCATTATTTGAGTATTTTGGTCTAAATCCTTTTTCAAGCATTGCTCTTCCAGAATAATGCGCCTCATTCAAATATTTTTTGCTAAAAATTTTTTTATCAACACCACTCAAATATTGTCCATATGACATACCATCAAAAATTACTTCAGTATTCAATTTAGGGATAGTGTCTAATAAATTAAATAGATGTGGATTTTCAATATATACAATATTTAAAACAACCATTTCATTTAATTTATTTCCAAAGTAATAATTATCTTCGTAATGTTTTGCATTCTTAAGCACTTGAAGCACTTTCTCACAAATAAGTGAAAGATTTTCAATTCCGTCTATAAAACTGTATCCAAAAATTAAACGATTTTCATCTGCTGGAGTGATATTAAGTTTATTTTCTTTAAAGCATGTCTTCAAACTTTCATAAGGTTTATAAATTAATACATCAGTATCAAAATGTATAAATTTATAAATTTTTAAATTCATTGCAGCATTATGAATTAAAAAAATTCTAGCCAAAGATGTTTCCCATAGTTGGTTTTTCTCATCTGAAAAATAATTAATGTCATAAAAACATTTAAGAAACTCATCAGATATATTGTCAGTATTTATAAAAGTAACATTCTCTTCTTGAAATTCAGAGTTACCTAAAAATACAATATTAGATTTAGGGTCAATTTTTTTTATATTATCAATACAGATATTTACGTATCTTGGAATTATCCCGCTGTAATGTAATATATAGTCCATTTTATTTATATTGTTCTCTTGATTGTTTAGTTATTATTATTTTCTCACCCTTTATCATCCAATAAAAATAAGTTTTATATTCACCCACATTAATATCAAGCTCTTGATAATTATTTTCTACGAAACCAAAATGTAGATTCATTATTCCTTGTTCGTTTGTACAACTTAATGGAAATTCTTCTGACAACTTAATCAAATTATCTTTTGTATCACTTTTAATAATTTCTGTATCATAAAACATCAGGCCAGTTTGAAAATAATCTTTTATTGATAAATTATAATTTTTATTTAATTTCTCGTAATACTTACTTTCTTTAAAAAATTGTGAACTCAAATCCCGGTCATAGTCTGGATATGAATCAGCTCTTGCAAAAAGTTTATTTTCAGGATTTAATTTTAGAATAGGTTCAATATCAAAATGTATTCTCATATTTATATCAATGTAAAAAATTTTGTCCCAATTTTTTAGCTTTTGATCAAATAAATGGAATTTATGCCATTGAAATTTTTTTGTTCTATGTCTATTCGGTTTTCCCGGCATCTTTATATTATTTAATTCTTTGTTAGTATTTTTAGAAAATTTAATTTTTCTGAATCTGAATATTTTTATATTTCTATCCCTTAAAAAAAATTGAAAAAAAATTATTGGTGTAAAAAATGAAGTAATAACTATTATATCACCTTTATATTTACCAATATTTCTAACTTCACTGACAAAACTTAAAAGATGCTTTCTTAAATATTTAAAATCACCTACGACAGCGATTGCAAGTTTGTTATTTTTTTTCATCTGTGTAATTTTTACTTAGTATTAAGACTAACTTGGAATACTCACTAAAAAATCATTAAAATGGTATTTAAATCGTAATATGGACAATAGTATTTTCCAAATAGCTAAAATACCTTTATTAATATGATTAAAGATTTTATTCTCTCAAAACATAAGTTTTTAAAAGCAGTCTCATACTTTTTTCTGGTTTTAGGATTTTATACATCATCATTAATCTTATATTTAAAATATGACATTGTATTATCTCCAGATTTCGAAAAATATTATCAATATTTCGAAAAATATTCAGGCTCAATTAGCTTTACGGACTTAGATCAAGGTCATGTTTACTTCTTTGTTAATTATGTATTTTTATATTTATTCTCAACAATTTCGGAAAATTTGACACTTAACGAACTTGTAAACCTTTCAGTTCATTTTGCTAACTCAGTAATTTTTTTATATGGCTTAATTGGTTTAGGAAAATTTTTGTCTAAAAGGTTTGATTCTAAAAATACATATTTAGTATTGTTCATCTTGTGTTTTCTACCATCAACATTTGAACTTAGGACAACACTTAAACCAGAAATTCTTGCTTTTTCACTAATTGGTTGGTTGCTATATTATTTTGAAATTTATAAAAATTCCGAAAACAAAGATGTGATGTTTAAAATAATATTGAGTTTTTCAATTATTTTTTCTTCAAAAATTTCAATTGGTTTTTTAATATTTATATTTTTTGTAATTGAAATTGTTTTGTTTCAAAAAAAATTATTAAAAAAAACAAATATTAAATATATACTTCTTTTAACAATTATTTTTGTTGCATTGAATATAGAAAACTATAATTTCAATAACAAATATTTCTTTGATGTAGAACATAACGAAAACTATAACAATAAAGCTGAACTGTCTTTTTTTACTAATATAAACACAGAAGATTTAAAAAATAATCCAAATAGATATTTTCATAGTGAATCATTCTTAAGTATTACGCTATTTGATACATTTAATGATTTTTTTCTTATTTACTGGAACTCTGAATATACAGAGCTAAATAAAGACAGAAAAGAGTTTTTTCAAATTGTTAAACGACCAAATCAAGAACCGTCTCTTCGAATAAAGTTTGACAAAGAAAACTATTTTTTCACTCTTTCAGGAGATTTTGATGAAAGGTGGGATGATCCAAATTATTTAGACGAAACAAGAATGCGAATAAGCTTTATTACATCAATAATATTTTATTTTTTAATAATTATTTTTTCAATATTTAAAAAAAGATCAAGGAATATGCTTCTTTCTCCTTTTCTGGGTATGCTAATTGTTTCTTTTTCAGCATTGGGACTTTTTGGAACTTATAATTTTGATCCAGTTGTAGGTGACAGTATGAAAACTTTTTACTATGGATACTTCATAGCCTTAGCTTTTGCAATATTGGCATCAGAAATATTTTCCTACGAAAATTTTAAATTCGTTTTTGTCTTCTTAATAGTTATTCTATTTCTTTTCTTTTTAGGCTTTCCTTATTCTTACACCTCAAGCATTGAAACAGATATAATTTATAAAAACTCACTACTTCCAACCTGTGAGTTAAATGGTTATTTATTAAAGGATATTTATAACTTTGATAAAGCTATAAGGTGCGACACACTCTATAACGTAAATGATATGTTTATACCGCTGACAAAAGTAAGATACATAGATATTAAGTTAGTAAATATTCCATATATAAATTTTATAGTTTTATTTTCTTATTTAGCATTTCATTCAAAACTATTATTTAGTCGTATTTTTGGAGGGATAAAAATAAATGAATAAAGAATTCAACTCCTCAAATGAAGTAATTGTTGAGTTTTGTGGTGAATATCCTTCAGATTTCGAAAATAAAGACATATCAAGTGACCCTAACTTTGTTTTTGAAAATGATCCTACATACGCAGCTGTTAAATTGTTTGATATTGATGGAAATTCTGTATTTGTAAATTCTTTCTTTGAATGCCAACACTACGTTAAAGGGGGATGGGATCACATTCCTTTACAGAGAAATGAGAGTTTTTATCATAACTCTTTATTTATTTTTTCTGTTGTCAGCATAATTCTAGGATTTATTTTTATAAAAAAATATTTTCAAGTTGGTATTTCAAATGATTAAAGTAAAACAATTGAAAGTCATAAAAATAATATTTCTTTTATTTATTATTATTGTTCCATTTTCAATTTCTGACTTTTCAGACCAAATTAGGCCAGAGAAAATAACATCTGATTTAAGATTTTATGAGATAAATACATGTAGCATTTCACTTAACGAGTTCCTGATTGAAAACCCTAACGTAATCTATCAAGATCATTACAAAATTCGTTTTAACAATTATTCTTCTATAAGTTGTTTTGGCCAAATTACTGGAATTGATCAAATTGGGTATACTTTTTATATTTCTATTGGAACTAATACAATCTTAAATTTATTTCTCCAATCTATTTTTTGGTTGTTACTCATCTCTTTATTTCCTAAAAAAAAAGATTTCGAATTAAAAAACTCACTTTTCATTTCAAATAGCTTTACAGCTTTCATTATTTGTGTTGTAATTTATGCAGAACAAAGATATTATTCAAAAGTTTTATTCGAACTTGATATAAATAAAAACAGAACATTACTTTTCTTGTTCGTTTATTTTTTCTTTATTGGATTTTTCTCTTTTTATGTAATTCAAAGTCGAGATGAAAATCTTTTAAATTTTTTACCTTTTACCTATATTTTGATTGGTGTTTATAGCGGAATGAACATATATTTTTTAACAATATTCTTTTGCATTATTGGTATTTCACAAATTTTAAAAGACAAAAAAATCAGACAATATTTTTCTTTAATCAATATTTTGGTGTTTTTCTGGGCTTTTAATGCTGTTGGGTTAGATTATTACTTAAAACCAGACAAAATTAGAGGGCTATCAAGTACAGCCTATAACTTTTTATCGGTAAGCTCTTGGAGTTATTTGATGATTATTTCAATTTTTGGAATGTATGTGTTCGTATCAGAAAGAAAAGTATTTTTTCAACTTGAGAAACTTAAAAATAATTTCATTTTAACTTCGATTACTATTCTTATTCTTGGATATATTGGCTCATCGATGCCTGTCCTAAATTTCTATAATTACTATTTTTTTGGTCAAACAAAATACGGAACTGATGATCAAGATCTTTTTGGAGTTAATTTCTGGGGTGAGACAGAAGCATGGAGAGGATATTTTCCAAGTGCTGAAACTATTGGTGAATTTTTTGCTTTAGGTTTGATCCTTATTTTTTTACTTAGGAAGAAAAATAAAAAATTTGAAAAAATTTTAATTTTAGGAGTACCCACACTTTTGATTGGGCTATATGCATCTAATAACAAAGCAGCTCTTATTTCCCTTTTATTTTGTTTTGCCTTATCAATTAGTTATGAATATAAATTAAAAAGAGGTATTAAATTATTATTAGTTGCTCCAGTCTTATTTGTCTTAGCCTATTTTATAAGATTTGAAAATTTTCTATATTCTCTAAACTTTTCAACAAATAAAATGATCGAAATGGGAATTGGATATGGAAATGAGAGTTTCAGATCAAGCTCAATCAATTATCTTCAAAATTTAGATGAGTCATTTTTTTTAGCAAGGCTAATTATTTTAATTTTTGGTTTTTTTGCTTTTTTAATAAATAGGTCAGAGTTGTGGGGTATATTTTTTGCCCGATACAATCCAGAGACACTTGAAACATTTTTTGGTTCAGGACCTTTTATTCTTGCAAATCATTACAGTGAAATAAATATTCTTGATAAAAAACTTTATACAGGAACTCCCTTAGGCTTTTTGCTTCCACACTCATCCATCCTCTCAATAATGTTGTTTTTTGGACTAATAGGACTAATAATTTTTTTCGTATATGTTTTTTATATTTTAAACAAAGGAAGAAAAACAAATACAAATATGTTTCTTATTTGTCTATTTATTTTGTTGAACATTCTTAAAAGTGATTCTATTTTATATATGCCATCATTCTTTTTATATTTAACAATGTTTGTTTCTTTAAAAAAAAGTGAAAAAATTATTTAATTCAACAATTTTCTGAATATAGCTTATCATTTCTTAACCAATATGAATCCCTATCTATAATTTCCTCAGAAATAGAAATCGCTATATCTTTTACTGAATCACCAAAAATGCCTACTGTATTGTGGTCGTGGTTATATTGAATCAATATAATATCCTTATTTTTATTATTTATAACTTCAACAGTAGGTGAGTAACATATCTTGTTAATTTGTAAATTATCAACTTTAAGGTTAAAAAATCCAATTTCATTGTACTTTAAACTTTTTAAAATGATTTTTTCATCAGGAATATCTAAAAACTTATATTGATTTATTCCATCACCACTTATTTCATATACATTACTTAGTTTTCCGGATGTTGATTCAACAATAACTTCATATGCTATTTCTATATCTCTAACCTCTGACTCAGGAACAATATCATTCGGCTTCCCACAAAAAGTTAAAATTGTAAGAATTATGAACAACTTACTTAATTTATACATATCTATTATCTTTTCTTATTTTTGGATTTAAAACATAAATAAAGAAAGTAATAAATAAAACAATTGAGACGTAGCTAAGATAATTTAATTTTAATGTTAAAACTGAATATGGCTCAAGGTAAAAAATTGAAAATTCATAAACCAAAATACTCAGACTGAAAAATTTACTTTTGTAATATTTATAATTTATATATATTAGACCCAAGAAAAGAAAATACCCTAAACTGTAATTTACAAATCTAAAATTTGGATACAAACCTTGTAATGCCCAAAATATATATATAGCAAATGTGAATAAAATTAAATTTTTAAAAAAAATATCTTGAAAAACATTTAAATTTATAAATATCAATATAGTTAAAAATATTATTCCAATTGTAAAATACTGGACAAAGTATTTTGTCACATTTAAATTACAGTTTATAAAAGTTGATAACTGTTGACATGACATATCATGATAAGAAGTATCTCTTCCGAGTATGATATCTACAATCCAATAGAACTGTCCATAGATTTCTCTGTTCCAATCAAACGATTGGTATCTTGAAAAATAAATTGATAATTCATATATTGCTGTAGGAAGAATAACTAACAATAAATTAAAAAATATATTTTTTAAAGAAAATCTTTTTTTAACGAATAATTTTGTGATTATAAAAACAATGGCATAAATAATTGCAGATCTATGGAGTAGAGCTCCTAATCCAATAATTGAAAAAAAAGTATAATCATCATCTAAAATATTAATGTTATCCAATTTTCTTAATGTATAAATCAAAAGCAAGAGAGTTAAATTTCCATGTGATGGGAATAAAAGATTCCATCTTATATTAGGAATTGAAAAAATTGTAAATAGGATTAATAAATTTTCTAAATCTAATTTTTCAAGATTAAATAATTTTACTGCATTAAAACCAATAAAAAAAAGGATCATTAATTGTAAAATAACCATAGAAACTCTAAATTCAACATAATTACTAAGTAATCCAAAACTTAGAAAATTAATCAGCTGTCTCAAAAATGATATAACAATAACGTAGATCGGTCTTTTTTGATATGGATTGTTTTCTGAAAAAAAGAAATCAAAACTTTCCGATGCATGTCTATACGGTCCTTCATCGCAATGTATAGGTAAAATTGCATTTATACTTTCAAAATAATTAGTTGATATACACCAAAAATAAGACGCATCAGCGTTTAAAAATATAAACTCTATAACATAAGCTACAAGAAAAAATAATGAGGTTACAAATATTAAGCTACTTGGTTTTTTAATAATCAATTTCTTTAAACATTCGATTTTCTTATTAATATTACTTTATGAATTCTAATGTATCAGTCATCATACCTGTATATAACGAAGCACTGAACATTGAAGACGTAATAAATGGTGTTAAAAAATATTGTGAGAATATCATCGTTGTTGATGATAAATCAACAGACAGCAGTTATGAAATAATTAAAAATCTAGAGGATAGATATCCTGAAAAAATAATAGTTTTACAAAATGAAAAAAATTCCGGAATTGGATTTTCTGTAAAAAAGGGAATGAAAAAAGCCCTTGAACTTGATAACGATATAATTATTAAATTTGATGGTGATAATCAACATTTACCAGATGATATACCCAAATTCAAAACAAAACTGATTAACGAGAACTTCGATCTGATTAAAGGAAATAGATTTTTAATAAGTGAATTCTCTGAACCAATGCCTAACCTAAAAATATTAGGAAATTTAATAACAACTAATTTACAAAAAATTGTTTCTGGTAATTATAAAATATCTGATCCAAACAATGGTTTTTTAGCATTGAAAAAAAAAGTATTGAATGTAGTTGATTTTAAAAAACTTAAAAATAATTACTATTTTGAAAATTCTTTATTAATTCATATTTCTTCCATGGGATTAAAGATTGGTGAAGTGCCCATCAAAACAATATATCAGGATGAAAAATCTAGCATTCCTATCTTTACTGCGAGTATTAAATTATTACCGACCTTTATGTATTTTTTTTACTTAAGAAATGTGCTTAATGCTAAATTTAATTTGTCAATTAACTCAATTGTTTTTTTTCTATTAGTTTTTTTAATTGTCGTAAATCTTTTCTTTAATAATTTTATAATTTGGTTTATATGTTTAATCATGCTGATGATGTATCTTTTTATTGATATATTTAATTTTTATCGCAATGATTAAAAACAGAAAAATTATAAATTACATTATTCCAGTTCCTTTTTTATTCAATTTCTTACTAAATCTTTTAGATAATCAATTTACAATCAACCATCTAAACAAGAATTCTTTTATCCTTAGTTTTGTTTGCTTTATTTTTCTAGTAAATACTGGTAAATTAATTAGTTCTTCACTCAATATAAGTAATACTTCTCTATCAATTGCAATATTGTATATGAGCTATTTTGTGATTAATTTTGTAACTTTGTTTTTTGATAAAAATTATTTTACATTTGACAGCTATTTTCTCTCAGTATCATTTTTTTGGATTGCATTTTTTCTATATAATTTTAAAAAAGTACGAGTTTACAATTTTATAATTTCTATTATTTCTTTAAGCATTATTTATTTTTTTAACAACGATTTTCAAAGTCTAAAGCTTGGACATAAAGAACTGTCATCAGATACCAATTTTTTTTGGACACCGATGTCAAAACTAATATATGAAAACGACCTGTTCTATGCCTTAGAAAACAATATTATTACAGGATATGGGCTTTTGATAAACTATATTCATGCTTTGAACTTTAAAATTTTTTTTAATCATGAATCATTTACTTACATTCCTGTAATTACCAATATTTTTTTCTTTTTGGGCTTATATTTTATTTATGAATTAAGATTTGAAACATATATTAAATTAAGCGCTTTATTAATTTACATTTCTATTTTGTTAAATAGTGACTGGTTAAGTTATTTATTTTTTAATTCCTCTATGGGAGAAGGAGCACTAAATTTTCTTTTTTCAGTGTTCTTTGTTTCAGTTTTCACCCCAAAGTTAGCGATGAAAGAAGTTCTTGCTAAAAAAACAAAATATTTATTAGTTTTCATTTGTGGTTTTTTATATTTTTTGAAACCTTTTGCTTCTTATTTGATAATTATCTTTATTATTACCTTGTTTGCTTTTAAAAAAGATATTTTAAGTATTTTTATTGGATTAATTGGGTTGATGATAAATTATGTAAATTACTCTTTTTTACTTACAGAAAATACTCAAGATGGCTATATAAATTCCACAGAAATTTCAGGTATTAGTAGTTTTACAAATTTATATTTTAAAAATATTAACTTAATAATAAATAACTTTTATCAACTCGATAAAGTCATTTCACTTTTTATTTTTATTTTATTTCTTTTATCTTTTTTTAATTTATGGAAATCACGATATGTTACTAGTTCTATGTTCGTAATTTTAATTAACATACTTTTTGTTTTCATTTTATACACTTCTATATGGCAAGAAAAAGAGTTAGAGTCTGCGTATAGGTATATTTTGAGTTTTTTAAATCTCTTTTTCTTTCTATATATCGATCAAATTAATAAGGTTTTAAATTATGAATAATAAAGAAATGCAAAACATACTTATTACGGGTGGTCTCGGTTACATTGGAATGGAGCTAGCTAAACTTTATTCTGGTAAATCAAGAAAAATTAATGTCACCGTATTAGATAATAATTATTATTCACAAAGAGTAGCTCAATTAAAAAGATGGAATATTAAATTTAAACAAATTGATATTTTAGACAATGACAATCTTAGTAAATATATTGAACAAGCAGATATTGTTTATCATTTAGCTGGGATTACAGACGTACCAACAGTCAAAGATGAAATCAATACATCTAATGAAAAAAATATCTACAATGTTGGCGTAATTGGTACAAGAAATATTTTGAATTCATTATCTAATGACTCAAAAATTGTCTTTCCCTCAACTCATGTAATTTTTGAAGGCTTAAAAACAACTGAAAAAAATATCAAGGAAAATAGAAAACCGCTCCCTGTACTTAATTACTCAAAAGGAAAATATCAATCAGAACAAGATATATCAAAATCTGGAAAAAATTACGTAATTCTAAGACTTGGATCCGTATACGGTAATTCTTACGATTCAACAAGATTCAATATTATGGGAAATATATTTTCAAAAATTACTGCTGAAAATGGACAAATATCATTATTTTCATCTGGAGAGCAGTTAAAAAGCATGGTTTCAGTCTTTGATGTTGCTAGAGCGTTCATGTTTGTAGGAGAAAAAAATGAGATTACCAATGAAATATTAAATTGTGTTAACGAACACTATACGATAATGCAAGCTGCTGATATCTGTAAGAAGATAAACAAAAATATTTCAATTAGAAAAATTGATAAAAAAGTTCCCAACAAGGGCTACAGCTTGTCTAATAAAAAAATAAAAGATTTAGGATTTAATTTTTTATACAGTTTTGAAAAGTCTGTTGAAGATTTTTCCAACAGCCTTTCAGATGTTGACAAGCTTTTAGATAATGAACTTATTGAGATAGGAAAAGATAACTTCATTGACGATAGAGGTATAATCTCTAACTTTTATGTCGACGATACAATAAATATGATTGGTTATGTAGAGTCAAAAAAAAATACTGTTAGAGGAAACCACTATCACCCGGTACAAACACAAAAATGCCTCTTAGTAAAAGGAAAATATATAAGTATTACAAAAGACTTGCTTGATCCAACTTCTGTAATTGAAACAAGATTAATAAGTGAAGGTGACCTATCAACAATTCCTCCAAACGTCGCTCACACAATGGTTTTTCTTGAAGATTCAATTTTTCTTAATTTAGTTAATGGTGAAAGAGAACACAAAAATTATGGAATGACTCATACACTTAAGTACGATCTAGTTGATAAAAACCTAAGTGAGCTATTAGTTAGTACATATAAAACTGAGTGCAGAGTTTGTGGTGGAGGGCTTAATCATTACCTTTCACTTGGATTATCTCCATTGGCAAATAATCTTAATGATAAGAAAAATAGTTCAAATGATTTATATCCATTAGATCTTAATTTTTGTAAAAAATGTTCAAACTCTCAGCTAAGCGTTGTTGTGCCTCCTGAAAAAATGTTTAATAATTATCTTTATCTATCTTCCACATCTGAAAAGTTTAAAAATCATTTCGTCAATCTAGCAAAAGAATTGAAAAAAGACCTTAATTTGAAGAAAAACTCTATTGTTGTTGACATAGGAAGTAATGACGGAATTTTCTTAGAGCCTATTACAAAGCTTGGAATAAAATCTCTTGGTGTTGAACCGGCAAAAAATGTATCCAGAATCGCTAACTCTCGCGGATTGGATACTTTAGGAGAATATTTCAATGAAAATACGGTAAAAAAAATTAAAAAAAAGTATGGCTATATAGATGTTATTACTGCTTTTAATGTTTTTGCTCACAGTGATGGACTCAAGGAAATTTTAGATAATGTTACAAAGCTCTTAAAAAAAGATGGAGAATTCATATTTGAAATTCAATACTTACTGAAAACAATAAAGGATTTGACATTCGATAATATTTATCATGAACATGTTAACTATTGGTGTTTATTATCTATTCTTCATTTTTTTGAAGATTCTGAAATGAAGGTTTACAAAGTTAAAGAAGTTGATACTCATGGAGGTTCATTAAGGGTTTATACAACAAAGAATAAAAATAAAAGACTTCATAAAAGTGTTAATGAATACATAAATATAGAAAAGAAAAATAAGTTAGATAGTTTGGAAACATATAAGAAATTTGCAAGTGAAGTTGAAAATGTAAAAAAAGAGTCTTTAAATAAAATAAAAGATATTATTTCAGATAATAAAGTTGTTGTAGGTTATGGAGCACCTGCAAAAGCAACAACTATTCTGAATTATTTTGGATTGTCTGAAAAAGAAATTGAGTTTACATTTGATGACAATTCCCTTAAGCATAATAAAATTATTCCAGGTACAAATATTAAAATTCTTCAACCAGAGGATTTAATTGGTTTGAAAAAGATAGATTACATAGTTGTTTTAGCATGGAACTTTTATGATCAAATAAAAGAAAAGATACAACCTTTAGTACCTAACGTAAAGTTTATAAAGCTAAAGTAGTTTTTCTAATTTTTCAGTAACTTTTTAGATAAAATTAATTTTTCCCAATATTCAAAATTTACAAATTCTTTATAATTTTTATTTTTATTAATCTCATTTAACATATCTAGTTCTTTTATTGATAGATTTTCAAAGTGATCCCAATTTTCTAAAATAATCATAGGAACACCTAAATCAAAAAAGTTTCTATTCACTTTATTTTCTATTACAACAGGAGTGCAGTTGAACAGCAAAGATTCCCATATTCTATGTGATTCAAAATTATTTCCCTCGGGGCATAAATTGTATTTATATTTTGATAACTCTATCAAATATTCATATGGGACATCAAATTTTTTTATTATGACTTCATCTTTCTCTTTAGCAATTTCCATCAAGGGTTTTCTAACTTCAAGATTTGTATGCTCATTAAATGAGCAAAAGATTTTATTTTTTTTTGAGTTAGGATCATACTCTTTTGAATTAATCACTCTTTTAAAGTTACTCACCATACCATTTTGTAAATATCTTTTATTTTCTAATCCTGAAGGTAATGGTGAAATAAATTGATTCATTTCAACATTTAATTTCATTGCAAACCAATGAATAATTTTTTCATCTAAATTACTTAAATCTTTTTCTTCTATTGGAATATCAGAATTATGAGTAATTAAAATATATTTTGAGTTAATTTTAGTGTGACAGTTATTAAAAAAAGAATCTATAAAGTCTGTTTTCAAAAAAACAATGTCATTACTTTTAACATTATTTGGATTTAATTTTTTAGTTTCATCATAAATATGATCTGCATAATTCCTTAATGTATCGCCAGTAATAAATGGTAAGCTTGATGGCCTATATAGACCATTATATTTTCCAAGTGTTCTTCCAAGATATATTTGTTTTAAACGGTTTTTAAAGGACATATAAATCACCTACTTTACATATTACATTTTTATACAAATCTTTACTGTAGATTTGATTTGAATGAATTTAAATATTGTCTGAAAATGTCAAATAATACTATGAAATAAGACAAGTTTAATACATAAAAAACTATCCTTGAATACATCCATACAAAGCTATTAAAAAGTGATGGTGTGAATAATGTATGGTCATTAACTAAATTCAAAATTGAAAAAATAGGAATTACTATAAAAATACTGAAGATGAGTAATCTTTGATTGAAGTTTAGAAGTTCAAAAATTAAATACACTAGCAAAAAGTTAAAAACAAATTTATATCCAGCATTTCCAAAAAAATTAATAATTAAACAAGCCGGCAAAATATATAAAAACAATGCTAACTTATCATTATTAATTTCATCAAATGATAATTGGTTGTTCTTAATAAACATAAAAAATACAATTATAAAAATTATTGCTACAAAAAATATAAATTTAGAATTTTCAATAATGGAGAGCTGCACATCATAAAATGTTTTTATGTCAGCAACTACTCCAAAAGTATTCATTGGTGCGTAAACATATGGAACTCCAAATATTTCATTTTGATATGACGGTCGAGTATTTGTTAAAAAGTCATATATAAACAGAAAAGAATTTAAAACTATAAACAAGAAAGATATTATTAATTCTTTTGTATCTTTTTTAATGAATTTAAAGAAAGTAATTCCAATAAGTATTCCAAAATAATAAATTTTTAATTGTGACAATACGGTGATTATCAAATAATCAATTTTTGTAATATGAGTTTTACGTTTGATTACTAAATATAAAAGATGTGAAAAGAAAAAAATATCTGAATTTAAAGACGTAAACAGAAAAAGAAAGGGAGGGCTTACAAAAAAGAGTATAAATAAAAACTTTTCATCACTTTCGACTTGAAAAATTAAAAAGTATAGGAATGACACAAAACAAATAGCAATATATATAGAGGCATTCCAAGGAGAAAAATCAGTTGCGATAATTCTCTCCACCATACCAAATCCAACAGAGCTCCTACAGCTTAGTTGTTCTAGAGAAAATCTTTGAAAATATTGAAAATCATATGATTTATTGCAATTAAATAAGGTAAAAAGGAGTTGGTTATCATAAAATAATAAGTTTTTATTGTTAAAAGCATTATATGAGATTAATCCATATGAAAATATGGGAAGTGGGATTAACAATCTGTTTATATTTTTAAATTCAAGATCATTTCTATCAATATTTAATAAAAAAAAGAAAACAAAAAATATGTTTAAATTAAATAACAAGTTACTAATTAATTGTGTAATAAAAAGAGAAATTATAGAAAAATAAATTATCTGTTTTGATGTAAATATTTTCACTAATTTAATTTTAGAAAGAATTTCTTATGATTTCTTCAAAACCCTGTGGGCACTGCAGAATTTAAACCTGTGACTTCTTCCTTGTAAGGGAGGAAAGGTTATATTTTATTTGTCTTTTGATTGATTTAATTTGTAGGGATTGGGTGAGGGCGGACACCCTGGGGGACATTTAGGCTGAACTGTTCTTGTTTGACCAG